>Ga0126373_10000006_pt1 | contig 257495 bp, 199 predicted proteins | sample PanSoiMetPlot_11_FD_92545 | JGI IMG/M metagenome (GOLD analysis project Ga0126373, IMG submission 92545) | Tropical forest soil microbial communities from Panama - MetaG Plot_11 | ecosystem: Environmental > Terrestrial > Soil > Tropical forest > Bulk soil | place: Panama | collected 2016-02-17
CTTTCCCGAAGGGAATCTGCTGTGCCGCTTCTCCGCGCCAGGCCTTGCGGGGAAACCCGCGCACACCCATGTTTACTGGAAAATAAATACCCCCCTCCCCCCCTATAAATATTTTTTTCGTGGAAATCCTGTGGATCGCCAAATCCGGCTGTTGTAAACAAAGGGTTTATCTCGAGCGCACCTGGTTTTGTCCCACCATATAACCCTTTTCAGGGTGAAGTTCGGGCGCTTAATGTCCTCCCGGGAGCGCTCTGGAGCCACGACTATCGCTGGAATCAAACGATCCCGGATCATCTTCCTCCTCCATCGCCCGCGCTATAATTCGCCATTACCCAAAAGAAGCGCACTGGAGGACTCCGATGGAACTCATTGTCCTGATCCCGGTCATTGTCGCGGCGATCATCGTTCTCACCCTGATCCTGGGCAGCTTTTTCACCGTCAGCACGGCCCAGGTGGCTGTGGTCACGCGCTTTGGTAAATTCTTGCGGGTGGCCGAGGCGGGCCTGAACTGGAAAATGCCCTACATCGACTCGGTTGCGGGCGTCGTGAGCCTCCGCGTGAACCAGATCTCGCTCACCATGGAGACCAAGACCAAGGACAACGTCTTCGTCACCATCCCGATCTCGGTCCAGAACCGCGTGCGGCCAGAGAAGGTCTACGACGCGTTCTACAAGCTCGCGAATCCCTCGCAGCAGATCCAGTCGTATGTCGAACAGGTGATCCTCGGCCACGTTCCCGGCATGACCCTCGACGAAGTCTTCGCATCGCAGTCGAGCATCGCCGCAGCCGTCAAGCAGGAACTCGACGCCGACATGGCGACCTTCGGCTACGAAATCGTTAACGTGCTGGTCACTGACATTGTGCCCGACTCCAAGGTCAAGTCGGCCATGAACGATATCAATGCCGCGCAGCGCGAGCAGGTGGCCGCCAACGCCCGCGGCGAAGCCGAGAAGATCCTCGTCGTCAAGAAGGCCGAAGCCGAAGCCGAGAGCAAGGCTCTCCAGGGGCAGGGCATCGCCAACCAGCGCAAGGCCATCATCGAGGGCCTCCAAACCTCTGTGGAGCAGTTCCAGAAGGCCGTCGAAGGCTCGACGTCGAAGGAAGTCATGCAGCTCGTGTTGGTTACGCAGTACTTTGACACCCTCAAGTCCATCGGTGAGAACGACAAGACAAGCACGCTCTTCCTCACCCATGCTCCGGGAGCAGTCAAGGACGTCTCCGAGCAGATCATGGATTCCATGCTCGTCGCCGGCCGGGCGAACTACTCCTGACGTACGTCATCGAATGGCATGGCGTAGGTTGCTCCGGGATGGTGCGGCGTGGTTGACTAGGGCCGAAAGCAGGCTCCAATGTCCTACGTCCTCGCCCTCGATCAGGGCACAACAAGCTCCCGCGCCATCCTCTTCGACCAGTCCGGCTCCATCGCCGCCGTCGCGCAAAAGGAGTTCCAGCAGTTCTACCCGAAGGCCGGCTGGGTCGAGCACGATCCCATGGAGATCCTCACCAGCCAGATGTCCTGCGCCGTCGAAGCCCTGGGCAAGGCCGGCGCCCGCCCGCGCGACGTCGCCGCAATCGGCATCACCAACCAGCGCGAGACCGTCATCGTCTGGGACCGCGCCACCGGCAAGCCCATCCACCCGGCAATCGTATGGCAGGATCGCCGCACCGCCGCCGCATGCAGCGCCCTCGAGCAGGCCGGCGCGGGCGAGGCTGTCTCCGCGAAGACCGGCCTCGTCATCGACCCCTACTTCTCCGCCACCAAGATCAGGTGGATCCTCGACAACGTCCCGGGGGCGCGAGCCCGCGCCGAGCATGGCGAGCTCGCCTTCGGAACCGTCGACACCTGGCTCATCTGGCATCTCACCAGCGGCGCCCGCCACGTCACCGACGTGACGAACGCCTCGCGCACGTTACTTTTCAATGTCATAGAGGGCCGCTGGGACTCGGACCTGTGCAAACAGTTCGCCGTGCCTGAGAGCATGCTGCCCGAAGTCGCCTGGTCGAGCGAGCGCGTAGCCGAAGTTACCACCACCCTCGGCCTCGGCGGCATCCCCATCGCGGGCATTGCCGGCGACCAGCAGGCCGCGCTCTTCGGCCAGCTCTGCTGGAGCCCCGGCGAGGCGAAGAACACCTACGGCACCGGCTGCTTCCTGCTCCAGAACATCGGCACGAAGTTCGTCCGCTCGAAACACAAGCTGATCACCACGATCGCGGCCAGCGCCGAAAAGCGCCTCGAGTACGCGCTCGAGGGAAGCGTGTTCATCGGCGGCGCGGTCGTTCAGTGGCTGCGCGACAATCTGCGGCTCATCGGCGCGTCAGCCGATGTGGAGACATTAGCCTCTTCCGTGCCGGTTGCCGGCGGATTGGTCTTCGTCCCCGCTTTCGTTGGCCTCGGCGCTCCTCACTGGGACCCGCATGCGGGCGGCCTGCTGATCGGCCTGCGCCGCGACACCCACCCCGGCAACATTGCGCGCGCAGCACTCGAGAGCATCGCCTTCCAGGTCGCGGACGTGCTGGAAGCCGTTGAAAGCGAAGAGACCGAGCCGCTTGCGGCCCTGCGAGTGGACGGCGGCGCGGCCGTGAACGACCTCCTGATGCAGTTCCAGGCCGATGTGCTGGGTGTGCCCGTCGTGCGGCCGCGGGTGACGGAGACGACAGCGCTAGGCGCAGCATACCTGGCGGGCCTTGCGGTCGGTTTCTGGGGCAGCAAAAAAGATCTCCGCTCCAGCCGCCAGGGCGACACGCGCTTTGAACCGAAGATGGACGCCAGTGAGGCAGCAAACCGGCGCGCACGTTGGCAGCGCGCAGTCGAGCGGGCAAAGAACTGGACAGATTGAGAATTGCAGAGGCCTTGCACCAAAACTCGGCGCTCACCCACCCCGCTATTGTTCGGCAGCGTTAAGCTGTGAACTGTGAACGATGAACTCGCTGGCAAGGAGGACACGATGGCATCGGTCTGCGCTCACGTCGCTGATCATGTAAAGAAGGTGAAGGCCTCGAGCCGCGGCTGCGAGGATTGCCTGAAGATGGGTGACACTTGGGTCCATCTGCGCATGTGCCTCGAGTGCGGGCACGTGGGCTGCTGCGATTCGTCGAAGAACCGGCACGCGCGGGCGCACTTCCACGCCACGCAGCACCCCATCATCCAGTCGGCCGAGCGCGGCGAGGATTGGCGCTGGTGCTATCTCGACGAGGTATACCTCTGAGGCTCAGCCAAGCTCGACTTCGATGGTCTTGTTGCCCGCGTCGAGCCTGGTGATCCTGAAGGCGCGGATCTGGCCGGCTTCAAGCGGCTCAGGCTTTGCATTCGGCGCTGGAGCAGCGCCTTTCCACCGGGCCTGAAGCATCGACGTGAGACTGGAAAGGTCAGCGGATTTGGATTGAACCGGTTGCCCGGCGGTGTTTGCTGACGACGTTGCGGTGGCGCGGCACGCGGCCCGGATTCCCTCGCCAAGCTCCACAACGCAAGGCGTCACTTCAACGACGCGGCCAGTGACTTTGTCCCCGACTTTGTGCTCCGCAATGTATTCATCGATGCTGGTGGGGATAAGCTGCTTCATCGAGAGCTTGATCTGACGCTTGCCCGCGTCGATGCCGAGAATCTGGGCCTGGACGACCTGACCCTCGCGCAGAGCTTCCCGTGGATGATGCAGCCGGCGGTCGGCGACGATCTCGCTGATGTGGACGAGCCCTTCGACGCCCTCGGCGATCTGCACGAACGCTCCGAATGGCATAAGCTTCGTGACCGGGCCCTGCACCTGCGAGCCGACAGAAAACTTCTGCGCTACCTCGGTCCACGGATCGGTCAGGGTCTGCTTCAACCCGAGCGAAATGCGGCGCTGATCCGGATGGATGTTGAGGATTACGGCGTCCACACGTTCACCCGGCTTGACGAGGTCCGACGCGATGCGCACCTTCTTGCCCCAGGACATCTCCGAGACGTGAATGAGGCCCTCGATGCCGGGCCCGATCTCGACGAATGCACCGAAGTCAGTCACGCGAGTCACGACCCCGCTCACGCGCTGGCCGGTCGAGAAGCGCTGGGGCACCGTCTCCCAGGGCTCCGGCTGAAGCTGTTTCAGGCCGAGCGAGATCTTCTTCGTATCAGGGTCAATCTTGAGGATCCTGACCTCGATCTGCTGGCCCGCACTGAGCACGTCTTCGGGCTTCGCGATCCGCGTCCACGAGATGTCCGAGACGTGCAGCAGGCCGTCAAGTCCGCGGGCTTCAGGCCCTCCGATATCGACGAACGCGCCGTAGGGCATGAGGCTGCGCACCGTGCCGATCACAGTGTCGCCCTCTTTGAGCGTCGCGTGGCGCGCCTCGGCAGCGGCCAGCGCCTGTTCTTCGAGTACGGCGCGGCGGTCGACGACGACATCCTCGTCGGCGATGTCAAGCTTGGTGATGCGGCACGTGATGGGCTGACCGACCAGGGCTTCGAGGTCGGCTGCGTCGCGCGTGCCGCTGCGGCTCGCGGGCATGAAGGCCCGCACGCCGATGTCAACCCGAGCCCCGCCCTTGACGATTTCGGTCACGGTTCCGGCCACAGCGAGCTTCTGATCGAACGCGGCCTGGAGAGCTTTCCAGTCGGTGGGCTGGACGACCTTGAACCGCGAGAGCTGGTAGTAGCCCTCTTCATTGCGGCCGGTGACGGAGACAGGAAACTTGTCGCCGGGCTTCACGGATTCGGCGTTGTTGTCGAAGGCTGAGCGTGGCAGGACGCCTTCGATCTTGTAGCCGATGTCGAGAAACACTTGCTCGGGAGAGATCGAGACAACCGTGCCCTGCAACTGAACGACACCAGCGTTGGGTTTGCGCGCGTGCGACTTCTCGTACTGCGAAAACAGCTCGGCGAAAGATTCAGCTGGATCGACCGGCTCATCCGGGGCCGGAGCGGATTCGGGAATGAACGGCGCAGCTTCGGTTGAGACGGCCGGGGAGTCCTCGGCTTCGGGCGACGGTGCGGTCGAGAGAACATCGGCCATGCCGGGCACTTGCTCCAGCGTGTCGGAAAGGGGTGCAGGAGCCGGTTCGTGGGTTTGCGGATCTTCCGGATTCACTTGGTCGGTCATGGCCACAGGGTTATTGTTTCATGGCGCGTCGGATGGCGCGCGAGGCCGAGAACTCACCCCGTCGCACGATAAGACCGAGCAGAGCATAGGCGTTCGCCGATGGGATGTTTGATCGGTTAAGGGAACTCAGTGACTCGCTTCGGTCCGCCCCGGGGCACGGCGGCATCTCCGGTGTCGTTGACGATGTGGGTAATCTGTCCCTTGTCGTCGAGGGCGATGGTGATCATGTGGTGAAATCGGACATTCGACTTCACCGGAATTTCGATGGCGCGGGTGAGGACGACGCCGGGATGGCGGAAGACGGAGTAGACGCCGAGGCCCCATGCCTCGTGCATGATGACGTGGTCCGCGACTTTGTAGGAGGCCCAGCCGTTGACGCCGGGCGCCGAGGCAAAGGCGGACTGGGTAGGCGGATCGTAAGGGATTTCGGATTGATAGAAGTAGGTTCGGCCCTGGTTCCCGTTCCACAGCACCTGGTACTGCTGGTGATGCTCGACGAACAGGCCGTAGGCGGTGACACGATTGCCGTTGACAACCAGGCCATTATTCGAGAGGTTCTGGTCCCAGCCGACGCCCTTGCCGTGGTCGGCGCGCCAGATCCAGGTGTGGTCGATGATGGTGTCGTTCGAATTGACGCGCAAGTTGACGTCAGTGCTGCCCACACCCGCGCCTCCGACGCGGAAGAAGACGTCGTGGAGGGAGATGGGATTTTTGGCGTGAAGGGTGTGGCTGCCGTCGGGGCCGATCTCCGTGAGGACCGGAGATTTGGTTTCGCCCGCGTCGATGAGCAGCCCGGCGAGGATGATCCCGTCCGCGTCGGCAGTGGTGATGGCGGCGGTGCCTTTGACGGGCTTGAGCGTGGCGAAGCCGAGGCCGAGCACGATGGTGTCGGGCCGGGTGACGCGGATGGGCTCAGTCAACTCATAGATGCCGGGAGTGAAAAGGAGGTTTTTGCCCTGGGCGAGTTTCTCGTTGATCGAGGCTGCGGTGTCGGTGGGGTGGGCGATGAAGAAGCGGTCAATGGGGATGTCGCGGCCGGGCGTTTCGCCGGAGTGCCAGGTGATGCCGGACGAGTTCCAACAGCGGTTGGGAACGCGCACCAGCCACTGGCCCTTGGCATCGACGTAGAGGAATGGCTTTTCGCGCTCGAAGGGCGTTGTGTCGACGGTGGTGTATGGCGGGGACGGCCAACTGGACGGCGGCGCGCCTTTCACACCGACGAACACCATGTTCCAGTTGGATCCGGTCCAGGATTTCCACTCGGTGTTGCGCGAGATCCACTGCTGCTGGGAGCCGGAGTCGACATTGCCGTCGATGAGGGAGTCGGAGATCCAGCCGCCGGAGGCCCAGCCGCGCTTCTGGTGGAGAACGACGTTGCCGAGGATGTGCATGCGGCGGAAGAAGACGGCTTGCGAGACGGCCCACTGCATCGTTCCAGCCGCCGAAGTGTTTCCGCCGGTGGGCGTGACGGAGAAGCCCTCCACGCCGCGCCAGAACGTGCAGGTGGCGTTGTTGCGGGGCAGGCTGGCGTCGGCGTGCACGTTGCCGGTGATGTGCACCGCGTCGGGCGAGGCCCCGAGACCGATGATCTGCGTGTAGAAGCCGACGGGGATGTCGAGGTGGTACTCGCCGGGCAGAAGGAGGACGGCGTTGCGCGCTGTGCCGAATTCGCTGTGCTCCTGGACGGCGTAGATCGCGTCGATCTGGCGCTGCATGTCGGCCGCCGGCATGGACTGCGAGAAGACGAGAACGTTGGGTCCGAAATCGGGCGCCGGTGAAGGATTCGGCGCAGCCGGTGCAGCGAGCGAAGTGCACGTGAGACAGGCGGCCAGCGCCGGCAGGAGACGAATGCGGTCGAATGCGCGATTGCAGAATGAATCCGTGGACATGATCGAAGGCCTTTCGCGATGGCAGCAGCAGGGTTGGAACAGTCGAGACGTATCCTACCCGGCGTGGCGGCTTCCCGCCAGCGTAGAGGTGCTTCGAGTGCAAACCAATGTGCGTGCTCAAACGCTTTACAGCGCTCGGGCGCGCGAGCGAGAATGGGCACCGCACTGAAAGGTCAAAGATGAAGAGTGGCATTTCACGGCGGGACTTTGTGCGTCTTGGAACGGCGGCGGTGGCTGCCAGCGCCGCAACAGCGGCGGCGGCAGACAAGGCAAAGGTTTTGCCGGCAGAGATGCAGGCAGCGACGGAGAGGAAGATCCGGTTCGTCTCGATCGGGACCGGGATCCGCGGATGCGACCTGCTGCGCTCGGCCGTAAAAGTGCCGAACTGCGAGTGCGTCGGGACTGCCGACCTCTACACCATGCATCAGAGGGCCGGGCAGGAGGCATACGGAAAGGACGTACCAACCGTTCGCGACTATCGCTCTCTGCTCGACCGCAAGGACGTAGACGCGGTCATTGTCGCGGTCGCCGATTTTCAGCACCGGCGCGTGGTCCTGGACTGTATCGATGCGGGCAAGGACGTGTACTGCGAGAAGCCGATGTCGCACAACGTCGTCGACGGGTTGGCGATGGTGGCGGCGGTCCAGAAGAACAAGCGCATCTTTCAAGCAGGCAGCCAGCGCGTGAGCAACGTGGTGTACAAAAAGGCCGCAGAGATGGTGAAGGCGGGGCGCCTCGGCGAGGTGACGCTGATCGAAGGACGCACGGACCGCAACTCGGATTCAGGCGCGTGGGTGTATCCGATTGCGCCGGATGCGAGCGCGGAGACGATCGACTGGAAGGCCTGGCTGCGCGATGCGCCTGAGCGCCCTTTCGACGCAGCCCGGTTCTTCCGCTGGCGCTGCTTTTCCGATTATGGCGAGGGCGTCGCGGGAGACCTGTACGTGCATCTGCTCTCGGGCATGCAGTGCATCAGCGGCATCAACGCGATTCCGAACCGTGCGTTCTCGATGGGCAGCCTTACGCACTTCAAGGATGGGCGCGATTTTCCAGATCTGCTCGCGACGCTCTATGACTACCCGGGGGCGACGGTAAGCATCCGATGCAACCAGAACAATGCGTCAGGGGGCGACTCGACAGTATTCTATGGGCGCGAGGGCACGCTCAGCATGAACGGCAACACCCTCACGTTCACGCCGCAGGACACGCGGCCGCAGCCGGAGTGGTACTCGCTCAACGGGTGGACTGCCGAAATGAAGAAGAAGTACTACGACGATTGGTGGGCCGCGCATCCTCAGAAAGCCGGCGAGCCGACGCTGACCGAGACATTCACTCCGCCGCAGGGCTATGACGACACCGCCGCGCATCTCGCTAACTTCTTCCGCGCAGTGGAGACGCGCGAGAAAGTGCTGGAAGACGAGGTCTTCGGAAACAACACGGCGACTGCCTGCCACATGGCGAATTATTCGTACTTCCATCACGCGGCGGCGCTCTGGGATGCGGATTCGAAGGCGATCAAGGGCTGATTGGATAACGAAGGGAGCAGTGATGGGGAGCACTTCGCGCAGAAGTTTTCTTAAGACGGCCGGCGCTGTGGCGGCGGCAGCATACTTGCCGCAAATGGGGAATGCGTCCAGGCCGGGTATGCCGATTGGGACGCAGCTGTATTCCGTGCGCGGCATATTACCCAAGGATTTCGACGGCACGCTGCACCAGGTGCATGATGCGGGATATTGCGTCGTGGAGGCGGCGGGCTACTTCAACAAGACGCCCGCGGAGTGGAAGCACTCGATGGATGCGGCCGGGCTGCGCTGCATCAGCACGCATCATGTTCTCGCCGACCTGAAGACGAAGCTGAGCGAGCTGATCGACTACGCGCATGGGATCGGGCTCGAGTACATGATCTGCTCCTGGATGGGCATGCATCGCGACCCGGCGAAGAAGGGCGAGCCGGCGCTGGATGACTGGCGGTGGGCGGCCGACCAGTTCAACGAGATCGGGCAGAAGGTGAAGGACGCCGGCATCACGTTCGGGTACCACAATCACTGGGTCGAGTTCGGGACGGAAAACGGCGTGGTGTTTTACGACGAATTGCTGAAGCGCACGGATCCGAAGTACGTGGTGTTCGAGATGGACTGCGGCTGGGTCGTGGCGGGCGGCCACAACCCGGTGGAGTACCTGAGCCGCTCTCCGGAGCGCTTTCCGCTGTTTCACGTCAAGGACCTCGTGAAGCAGCCGGATGGCAAGTGGAAACCCGTACTCATGGGAAAGGGATCGATTGACTACCGGCCGATCTTCAAGGCCGCGACAGGGATGAAGCAGTACTTCATCGAGCAGGAAGAGTACACGTTCAACCCGATCGAAGACCTGCGCCTGGACGCGGAGTACGTCAAGCATCTCAACATCTAAGGCGCATTGCGCCGGCGGCGGAATCGGCACGTGCGCGGGCCGCCTCCGGTACGCTTGAAGGATGAATGTTTTCGACGAGAAGCGGGCAGACCTTGAACAGCACGAATTCATGATGGGCCGTGAGCGCGGGCGCCTGGCTGTAGCCCTGGACATGCTGACGGACTCGCTGATCCTCGTCGGACAACACGGCGTCTACTGCACTTCAAGCCGTAATCCGTCAAAACCGGCGCTGGACCTGCAGGCTGTGCTTGCCGGGATGGAAGGCGCGAAGTCGCTGATCCAGTCTGTGATGGAGGAACTGCGCGCAAGGCGGGCGGCGGGGTATGGCGATATAAAAGACTCACCCGGTGCCAAGAATCCGGGTTCCGGGCCGCTGCCGGATTCCTAGATGGCTGAGAAGTAAGGGCTTCGCCGCACTTGCCGAAGCCATGTCGCCGAGTATAATGACCGAACAGATTTCCAACCAGGCATTGCCGGGCCGTTGTTTCCTTCAAATACGAATACAGAATCGGGAGCCAATCACCGATTGGTGCGGCTGTGCCTCAATCGACGCCTTCCTAGGCAGAGACTGTGGTCCGGCCGCCAGCTTCATTTTTGATTTCTCCAGGAGTTGATGGCATGCGAGTCGAGTTGTTGAGGTTGAATCACGGGAAGATCCTCTTTGAAGAATTTGAACGCGAAATCGTGGTTGTAAATACGGAATCGGGGTTTTATTACAGCCTGTCTGGAAGCGGACCGCGCATTCTTCGCCTCCTCGACGACGGGTGCCCGCCCGATGTGATCCCCGAGAAGCTGATTGGAACCAATGCATCGAGCTCGAGTCGTCAGGATATCGAGGCGTTCATCTGTCGGCTTCGCGACGCGGAGATTGTCGTCGAGGGCGAAGAAGATCTTGGGCAGCCGCCGGCCGAAACTGCCGATGTGTCGGCTTTCCAGGCAGCGGCGGACTATGAGACGCCGGTTTTCGAGAGGTTCGAAGATCTCCAGGAACTCCTGCTCATTGATCCGGTTCACCAGGTTGACCAGGATTATGGATGGCCGAAACCGCTTCGCAAGCCTGGCGCGGCCGGGGTTGGGCATGGCAAGCGCTAGCCAGGCGGGGATCGATCTGAAATTGGACCGTTTCGCCGGAACGTCTCAACGTCGGTTCTCGGAAGCTCTCCAGTGTGCTCCACCGGGCAAGCAGATTCACATTTCGATTGGGGAGCACCCGGTGGATCTCTGTTTGGGCGACGAATCGCTCGGGCCCGTTTTCTGCGCAGCGCTCAACTGCACGGACATTCAAGGGCGAGGCTTGGCTCCGTTCCGAATTGTTCTGCACACGTTTGCTTCCGCGGGAATTTCACATTCCGTCTCGTCCGGCGCCGCGGATAACGAAGTGCTTGTGCTCCATGACGCCGAATTGACTTACATTTCACAGCGGAATGGAGAGTTTGTTTGTTGCGTGGATTGGAAGCGGAACACCGGTTATTGCGTTGTGCCCGATGCGAGCCGTGTTCCATTTATCGATAGCGCCGCTCCGCTGCGGCACTTACTGAGTCTCTGGTTTGGCCGCCAGGGAAAAGCCCTGACGCACGCAGCGGCGGTTGGGGTGGGTTCCGAGGGCGTACTCATAGTGGGACATGGCGGCTCGGGTAAGTCGACAACTTCGGTTCTATGCATGGCCGATGGACTCGAATTCGTTTCCGACGATCACTGTCTTGTCGGCCTGGAGGATGGGCCCGCGGTCTATAGTCTGTACTCATCCGTAAAGATCGCAGCGGCAGATGTCGACGGACTCCCCGTCCTCGGAGCCATTCCTCAACTTGGCGGGCGGCCTCCCGCGGAGAAAATGGTTTTTCTTCTTAACGGCTGCAGCGCGGTGCGATTGAGCCGCAAATTGCGCATTCGCGGGCTATTCCTGGCTCAGATTGTGGCGAGGAACGAAAGCTCCCTGCGCCCGGCCGGCAGGGCGCAGGCCTTCAAAACGCTTTCCGCCAGCACCGCCCTGCACCTTCCCGGCGAACGGCGGAATGCGCTAAGTATCTTCGCGGAGCTCAGCAGGCGCGTACCCGCGTACCTCCTCGAACTGGGCAGCGACCGCAGGCAAATCCCGGAACTCATTCGCAATTATCTATGGGAGGCGGACTGAGATGCTTCCTCTTCATGACCCGTCTCTGATCAGTGCAATTATTCCTGTCCACAACGGGGAAGATTATCTCGCCGCAGCTTTAGAGAGCGTTCTCGCTCAGACGGATCGCTCAATCGAAGTGATCGTGGTGGACGACGGGTCTACGGACAAGACCGCCGAAGTAGCGAGGTCCTTTCGTGACGTGATTTATATCCATCAAGCCAACCAAGGAAACGCCGCCGCGCGAAACACCGGGCTTGATCACTCGAGCGGCGCTTATTTTTCCATGCTGGATGCCGATGATTACTGGCCCCCAAACAAATGCGAGGTGCAATTGCAGTACCTCGCCGATCACCCTGAAGTAGGCTGCGTAATCGGCCGGATGCGCAACTTCCTTGAGAAAGGATTCGAACAACCGCAGTGGTTTCCCGAGGAATCGATGGGCGATGAAGGAATCGCGCTTTCGCTTGGGGCGATGCTCGCACGCCGGAGGGTATTTGAGCAGATTGGGGGATTCGATTCCCTTTATTGGCACGGCAACGACCTCGACTGGTTCATCCGGATGAAAGAAGCGGAAATTCCAATGGCAATCCTGCCGGACGTCTTCCTTCACCGGCGGATTCATGGGAACAATCTTTCTCGCAAGCAGAACACTGTCGCCCGGGAGCGTGTGCGGATCCTGAAAGCTTCGATTGACCGGAAGCGCGGCGCCGCCGCGAATGCGGCGCGAGGAATGTGCCCGTGAGACCGGATTCCCATCGTGGCCGCTGGCGCTGGTTGTGGAACTACACGAAAGGCGAGCGGCTGGCCCTCGCAGGATGCGCAGGGCTCTCGGTGCTCGAGAGTGTGAGCCTCGTTCCCATTCCGTTGCTAGTGCGCCGCGCGTTTGACAGGGTGATTCCCGCGCGCGACGTGCAACAGCTTCTGGTGCTTGGTGCCGTGCTGTTGGCGCTTGTTCTTGTGGCCAACGTGCTGACTCTCGTCTCTCGCTATTGTTCCCTTCGCGTCACGAAGTATCTGATAGAGAGGATACGTTGCGAGATTGTGGACCGGTATTGCAATTCGTCGGCGCGGTTCCATCGCACCGCCGATTCAGGCGAAATGCACTCCCTGATCGTGGAAGACACGCAGCGCCTCGACGTGATGCTGAATGCCTTGCTGGCCAATTGCATTCCGTCGCTGCTTCTGGCTGCCGTGCTCCTGGTGATCCTGATTGCGCTTGATTGGAAGCTCTCCATTCTCCTGGGTATCCTCATACCCGGCTTGCAGCTGGCGCGCCGCCGGTTCCGGCAAAGGACCCATGCGCTGGTGTCGGCCAACCGGCGATCCTTCGCGCGCTTCAGCGGGGCTGTTCAGTCACTGATGCACAGAATTGCCTTTGCAGTTGTCCATGGGATCGAGCACTCGGAAATCGAAGTGCAGCAGAGGAATATCGACTCGCTGCGTCTTGACAGCCAGCGCATGGCATGGAACAACGCGGCGCTCAGCGTCTCTTATTTCACCATGATCCTTGTCGCGGCAATTGCGATCCTCACCGTGGGCGGCATCGAGGCGGGCACCGGAGCCTTGTCGGTTGGCTCGCTTCTCTCGTTCTACGTGGTGATGACGATGCTCGCCAGCCGCCTGCAGCAGCTGTTCGCAGCAACGCCGCACCTGGTGGAGGGCGGCCATGCATTGCAATCCCTCTCCGATTCCTGGGCCGAATTCCCCGCGCCAGCGTATTCCGGGTCCGAATACATTGCATTTCGGGGTGACATGGAATTCCGGAATGTCACCTTCGGGTACGATTCGGCTCCGCTCTTGCAGGACGTCTCCTTTTCCGTGTCCCCGGGATCGGTGGTTGCCATTGCCGGGCCGAACGGAAGCGGCAAAACGACGCTCGCTCACCTGATGGCAGGACTGTATCGCCCCTGGCAGGGAACGGTGCTTGCGGAGGGGATTCCGTACGAGAGGATCGACGTGCGCAAACTTCGGGCAGGCATCTCCTATGCCGCGCAGGAGCCAATTCTGTTCCGCGGCACCATTCTCGAGAACCTCACCTACGGCGTCGCGAGCCCGGCAATTGAAGACATTGAGGCTATCTGTGGCACGGTACTGCTGGATGAGTTCATTTCCCAGCTGCCCGCGGGGCTGGATACGCCTGTGGGTGAGCACGGCCTCACCTTATCCGGCGGACAGCGCCAGAAGATCTCTATTGCGCGTGCCATGCTGCGGCGTCCCGTCCTTCTGATTCTCGACGAACCGACGAATCATCTTGATTCGGAATCTGTCGAGCGCCTTCTCGAGAGCCTCGCCCGCATGCCCCACGGGCCGGCCGTGGTCGTTATATCGCAGGACCCGAGGGTACTCGAGCAGGTGGACCACCGAATTTCTGTCGAAGGCGGGCGCGTGCATGTCCATGGCGGCCGAATGCCCTTGACTGACCCGGTCTGCGCAACAGCGCGGGAGATAGCATCATGAGGACTATCGACCCCGGACGGATGCCAACCGACGAACAGACCCTGATCCTCAAGGCCACACTCCTGGAAGGGCCGGCGGGACGAGAGGCCGCGCTGCGCTGGCTGCCGACGGCCAGTCTCGACCGCCTGGGCACGAGTACCCGAAGGTTGCTGCCGCTCTTGTACGACCGCTTGCAGGCCGAAGGGATCGACCACCCGATGGTTGCTGTTCTGAAGGGTGTGAAGCGCCATACCTGGTACCACAATCGACTGCTCTTCCACCAGGCGAGGGATGTAGTGCGGTCCCTGCGGCAGACCGGTTGTGAAGTGATGATCATCAAGGGCGCGGCGCTCACCATCGAGTATTACCGGGACTATGGGCTGAGGCCGATGGACGATCTCGATCTCATGGTCCCTGTCGGGAAAGCGGTGGAGGCGGTCGCCGAGATGCAGAAACGAGGCTGCAGTCTGCACTGGCAGATAAGCCTGGATTTCATGCGCGACCACGTGGTGGATTTCCTGTGGGAACTTCATTTGTGCAACGCAAAAGGGCGGCATTTCGATCTCCACTGGCACCTGTATCCAATGTGCGTGAATCACGATTCCGATGATGATGTATGGCAGGCATCTCGCGCTGCCCGGTTCGAAGGTGAAGACGTGAGGGTTCTGTGCCCCGCCGATTTTCTCCTTCATACCATCGTGCACGGCTTCAGCTGGGAGACGATCTCCCCGATTCGCTGGATTCCCGACGCCCTCGCCATTCTTCGCAACGCCGAATCGATCGATTGGGAACGGTTGCTGCAGCAGAGCGTGAAGCGAGGACTGGTCGCGATGGCGTTGCCCTCGCTTGCGTACCTCCAGAGAGAGTTCGCCGCGCCCGTGCCCTCGGAGGTTATCTCCACTCTAAAAAATACTCGAATCTCTCTCTTCCAAAAACTCGAGTACGCGAACGGTATCAAGCCGAGTACGTCTTTTGGGGATGTAGTGGTATCCCATCTGTGCCGAACAGCGAGGGTGGCGCGGGGAGCTTCGTTGCGTAAGAAATTACGGATCCTCACCCTGTCGCACCTTGCCTACGCGAAATTCAACAGCCGTGCCGAAATACCGCGAAGGTTTTACGCTGCGCTGAGGCGTACGATCGGGAGACGTGTTGCGTCAGATGCAGAAGGCGCTCGAGCCCGGTGAAGTCGCGCTGCGTTTCTTGAAATCCTGAAGCCAGAAGAGCGGTGATCGGCGTGCATTTCCCACTTCACGAATCCAAAACAGCCACAACTCATAGAAGGAAAAGAAGAAGGATCGTGCGCCCGGAGAGATTCGAACCTGGGGTGCATTGCGGGGGTGAGCGCAGCGGGAGCCCTCAGCCGAAATTCCGAACGGAGTGAGGGATCATGAGGAATGGTGCGCCCGGAGAGATTCGAACTCCCGACCTAATGCTCCGGAGGACTCGCCGCACGAAGAATCAATAACTTAGCGCGACTTGCACGGTGTGAGATTCCCTTGTATTTATGCGGGCTTCTCACTCCTGCCTCTTCACGGAAATAAGCGCCAACAAGCCGCCACTAGGCACAAAATTGGGCACAGTCCCGCGAAGCATGCTTACCCGACCCACCCAGGCCCCCCATAGACGCCACCCCGCCCGCGCGTCATAGGTCTGGCTCCGAGAATTTTCGCCCAAAACGCATTTGTTCTGAATAGGTGTTAGGGTAAGGCTGTGCCGTCAGCCGCTCTCAATAAGAAACGCGGTCTCGCTCCCGCGATCCGCCGTCTTCACCTTCGGCATCCCAACCTCACCGGAGGCCAGATCGCCCGTCGTGTGGGATGCAGCCGTCAAAATGTCCACCAGGTTCTTACCGCGTTCCTTGACGGATACTCTGAACAGGAATTGCGCGATTTCCAAGCAAAAAAGGCTGATATTTACGATGCGATTCAACTGCGGATACTTGAGTCGTTGACGGACAAGAAAATACAAAAAAGCAGTGTGCGTGCCCTCGTCCTTGCTTTCGCGATCCTTCACGACAAGTCTCAGCTTTTGCGGGACAAGTCGACCGTAACAAATGTCACGGCTCTGCTGGACGTAGCGGATGCGATTCGGCGGCGAAATCGAAATGCCGGGGACTAGGCCGCAGCATGCCGCACATGATGCTACCCTACGCGCGCGTCTTGCCGGATTACATGGCCGGTGCGGTCGAAAAGTTGGATTGCCTAATGCGCACTATTAAGGTGGATTCCGGACGGGGCCCAGACGGGTCGAATCAACTTATACAATGCGGTGACCGCGTCGCCTTCGAAATGTAGTACAGTTCAGATAACGGGCGAGAAGTGATAAGTTTCGCTTGGAGATGCGCGTTGGCTTCAATGGTCTCCGATCAGGTCGCAGGAACGGATTAGAAGAATGCCATTGCCCTCTTCCAAGCGTGTCGTTTTCCGGCGAAATCCTCTGCTCGCCGTTGCAGTTCAGGTACGGTTCCATCCAATTCTCCGAATCCAAGTTGAGCCGCCTGTAGCATTCCAAGAGGCGATTCGCGCCCATTTCCCCGGCTATCAGGTGATTGACCCTGTCTCGTTGGGAATGCCTGCTGGCGTTCCAGGTGAAATCCAAGAGATTCTAAAGTCATCTCTCCACAGTGGCCTGCCGATCAGCTTTTCGCGGATGCATCGATTCGACTCAAGCGATGGCAAGTGGACGGTTAATCTGACCCAAGAAACCATAATGATGGCCTGCAACGAGTATCCGAGGTGGGAGGAATACCGGGAGAGATTCCGCCCGGTTTTTGACTCGTTCGTAGCTACTTATAACCCGCCATTCGCCCTTTCGGTTGGCCTGCGGTATCAGAACGCAATCCAGAGATCAAAGCTCGGACTAGAGAATGTGGGCTGGGCGGAATTGTTGAGCCCGTTCATAGCGGCTGAATTCGGGTGTGAGGGACTGCTGGAGACAGATGTCATTTCTGATTTGCACCGATTTGAATTCAAGGAAGGGCAAGACCGTATTCTAGTGCAGCACGGCATGGCGAAAAACCAGCTCACCCAAGAGCCCGTCTATTCGATTGACTCGAATCTGAATTCAAGTGGAAAGGTGGATCTACACGATGTCTTCCCGCGCCTTGACCAGCTCAACAAGCACTCCGGAAGCCTCTTTAGGTTATGCATCAAGGACCGGTTATTCAATAGCCTTGAGCCCATGGACATCTGACGCTCTCGTCGATTTTTGCTGGAGTTTCAATCCGCCCCTGACTCAATCAAATATCAAACTGGTCACTCCCGAACTGACTGCATTCCAGTACGACGCGGCGGGAGGAACGCTGTATGGATATACAATCGACAATCTTCATGCGAAGACAGCGCACTTCATTCATACTTTGGAAACGTTTGATCCGAACGAGGTGAAGCTAAAGCTCGCAAGGATGGCGTGTCACCTCTTGATCGATCTAACCCCTTCCCAGGGACTGGAAGAGATGGCGGGCAAAGTGGCGGAGATTAGGGACTACTATTGCTCTGTCGCTGATTGGCAGAGACCAGCCTTAGGCCCAGAGATTTCAGTTCCGTTTAATCCTGCCATGGTCACGTATCAACGAGAACCCTTCGTACTTTCCGAGGAGTAACTTTCCTTGTGGACGGTCAACCTTATAGCCGATCCGTTCCCGGAAATCAACTCCGTCAGGGAGAAATCATCTCATCAGTCGCGCAATACATGGTCTCAGTTAACTACAATGACCAGGCCCAACCGTCTGATGTGCGTTCCCGGATTCACCCCTACGTGATCGTCTTGAGCCAGGATTGCGATTTGGCACAGGACTTTTCCTGCCGCCAATCATCCAACACCTCCAATGCTCTCCAGAACATACTGCTGTGTGAAGTTGATCTTGCTTCCAACATTAAGGGAGACCGTACCCGGATTCCCGGATCAGACATCTGGAAAAGAATCCACCAAAACCAAGACAGCCGGTTTCAATTCCTTCGCGCGGTTGTCGCCGAGCACGACACAGGCGGAGCGGGAATCCCTGAAATGCTGGTGGATTTCAGGCGGGCGTTTACATTGCCAACCGCAGATCTCTACGAGCAAGCCAAATGGTCAGCAAAACGCAGAGCGGTCCTGAAGAGCCCCTATGTAGAACACCTTTCCACTCGCTTTGGGTTTTTCCTCTCAAGAGTGGCGCTCCCCTTGGATCACCACGTTGAGATCAGAGAGGCATTGCGGCCTAAGGAGAATTCCAGTTCAGAAGACGTGAGCCGGACTTAGTCACCGCAGGGTCGTCACCACTCCCGAGTGAGCAAGACGGGCCGCATGGTCTATGGGGACATTTGGCAGAATTCGCCAAGACTCACCTGAGCATATTGTATTGTTCGGGTTGACCGCGCGTCTCCGGTGCAAGGTTTGCTTGGGATAGTGATAGAAATCGTGCCGTGTACCACAATTCGCCAGTGGATGGGGTACTCAATGCCTACAAAGTGCCATGTCATGATCGTGGTAGGGCTTCCGGGAAGCGGAAAGACAAGCTTTCTGAAGGACACGTTCGGCGAACGTTATTCGACAAACTGCTTTGACGATTTCCATTCGGAAGCATGCCGTGACAACTCCGCGTTCGAGTACAGCCGGTGCTTTGGGGCACTCATGCAAAGGATGCAAGCGGGCGAGAAATGTGCGATCTCAGACGTTGCATTCTGTGAGGCCGAAAGACTGAAGGCCGCGAAAGTTGGTTTGGAAAAGATCGCTCATAACTTTGGTTTGCAGCTTGAAATTGAGGAAGTCAATTTCGCAAATGATCCGAACGCTTGTAGGCATAACGTAATCCATCGGTTTGGCAGTGAGGGAGTTCAGAACTACATCGAAGAACTTCGGATGATCGATCGGTTTTCCAACGTTTACAAATGTCGAGATGGATCAATGCCGGTCAAGACATGCTGCAAGCGTCTCTAGTGCAGCCTGCACACCTACCTTATTCCCGCCAGCACCCCGGGAACATCCCCCACCTGCCGAACCATCGCATAGCGCCAGTGCCCGTGTGTGCGCTCCGGGTCTGTCTTTGCCGCTGCGTTCACCGCTGCAACCCATCGCTCCGCTGCGCCCTTCTTTACGTCCGCCCGTGGATCGTACCCTTTGGTCTCCAGAATCAGAGTGATGCCCGGCAGATCGACAAACTGAACCAGAAAATCCGGCACGTACTCATGGGTCTGGCCATCATACAAGTATGGAATCCCGAATCCCAATCCGGCATTCTTCACAAACGCCCGCACACGCGGATTCGTGTCAATCAAGTACGTGGCAGCTTGCTCCCACTGGTGAGTATCGGCAACAACAAAGTTGACGTGGCTGCGCTCCACCGCCCGCACTTCACGGCTTGTCCAGGTGTCCACGTCCGCCGTGGACCCGGCATCCCGATTCGCCTCGAAGACGGGAACCTCCGGGGTCTCGCCTTGGCTTGTGTCGGGCCGCACATACTGAGTCAACGTCTCAATCATCCATCCGTACCAAGGCGAACACAGCAATGCATACGTTGGCTCCGCCGGAGGCACGGCTCTCACGCATTCCCTAACGTAACGTTCAACAATCCGCAGCAATTGCGGAAAGAGCGCCTGGCGCGGCACGGAGCAACCCGGCATTTTGGAGTAGTGCTTGGTCAAGTGGCTGGCCGTATCGAAAAGCAATTCTTGCATCCGATGGCTCTTCCGGTAGGGTTTCAGGTCTATCGTGGAAAGCTCCCCCGGACCGCTCAATGTCGCCTTGCCCTGAACATCCACGTGCCATCCCTTGACTTGAACCTCCGTGGGGATGTTCTGCGGGTCAATTACCAGCGGAGGCACATTGCTCCAATCCAGTTCGATCCGGTTGCGGATGGCCTGCGCGTAGCTGTCCACACGCGGGAATTGAATCTCCAAGTGCGCCCGCTCCGGAAGCGCGTGAATGTGATAACGCTTCTCACGCGGCTGTGGCTTGTTTCCGGGGTTCGCTTTGTACGGGATTACTTCAAATGGGACGCCCAGGACGGTAGACACCTCTTCGGGAAACTTCCCGTCTGTTAACTCATAGCTTGATCGCCTGAGTCCGCGTCCCACCACCTGCTCGCACAGTAGTTGCGACATGAACGGGCGCAAGCCAACGATATGAGTCACCGTATTGCAGTCCCATCCCTCTGTAAGCATTCCCACACTCACAATGCAGCGCACATCCCGGCCCGGAGGATACAGACCCCGCTTCAGCTTGTGCGCCATTTCCTCAAACCCTTCGGGATAAATCGGCCTTCCCTGCGGATCGCGCGTCCAGTCAGATTTCCCCACCGTGTCCAGGGTGTACCGCATCCACCGGGATTCATCGCTCTTTGCACCTTCGGTGTCTGTCTCGTGAACTACCCTAGAATCCACGCGGATTGTGTACTCAGCTTCGTCCGAATTGCGGAAGCCCTTGATGTGAGCCAATGGTAGGCTTCCCTCCTGCTCGCCCTTCGCCAGCCATGCGTAGATCACTTGCGCCAGCTTTGTGTTTTTGCAAACCAGAATGAAAACGGGGGGTCTCGCCTTGCCGTCAGCCTTCCACCGCTGCAACTCCGCCTCCCAAAGCCCGCCGAGCATCGAAATTGGCGCATGAGCGTACTTCAGCACCGCTTCCGATTTTGGATTCGCTCGCGTCCCTCCACGTTCGCCCGGTGTCAGCTTCTCTTCCAGAATCCAGCGCCAGATATTGCGGTATGCGGCATAGTCAGCGCCGGTCGTGTCCCGAACTGGCATCTGCGGAATCTTCACCAGCCCCGATTCAATCGCATCCACAAGCCCAAAATCGCTCACCACCCACGGGAAGGGCTTGTTTGTTTCTTGCCCCACGCGGCCCAGGAAATAGGGAGTTGCTGAAAGGTCTACACACAAATTGATTCCCCGATGCTTGTGAACCTTGTCCAGCCCGTCCACCCAAACCGTCGCTTCTTTGAAAAACTCGTCGTCCTCATCGGGCTCTTCGTCCGGGTCCGGCTCTTGTTTGCGGATTCGATACGCGTGGTGCGCTTCGTCGTTCAGCACCAGAATGTTTTGCTTGCCACCCACGTCCCGGCTCAACACCCGCTGGAGCAGCGCCGAATCGCTCTCTATATACTTCCGCTCCCAAATCTCCACTTCTACCAGCGAACCATTCGGGGCCACCTTCTCTGAACCTGGCGCGACCCGCATTGAACCGTCCGCTGTCGCCGCCGTGAATGCAGCGAGCGAAACATACCGCTTGCCCCGGGCCGTAGTCGTTTTCTTCCCAATCAGAATCTTCGCTTTCACATCTTGCGCCCTGCCGCGCTTCTCCACTTTGGCGCTCACACCACCCGATTGCATCACCTGTGGCTCAAAGACGTGCCAGTTTGTCACCAGCACATACCCCTGCATCAGTTGCGGCATCAGGTGCCCAGGAACTAGATCTCGTGTGCGATAGATGCTCGCGTCGCCCCGCTCCGGCTTCAACTCCGTCAGCCGGTCCCGAATTGTTACGTTCGGGCAAACCACCAGCGCCACATCGCTGAAACGCGCGTCGCTGCGATCATTGATCTTATTCAGAATGCTCCAGGCAATCACCATCCCCATCACAGTCGTTTTGCCCGCGCCTGTCGCCATCTTCGCGGCGTAACGCTCGAAACCCGTGAATCCCTCTTCTTTCTTCCGCTCTTCGCTTGGCTCATCGCGCGGAATGCGAATCCCCTGCAAGTAGTCCTGCCGCGCCTCCCGCAGAAAGATGATTGTCTTTGCCGCTTCCAGTTGAGCGAAAAACAGCCGCTTCTCTCGGCCCTCACGCTGCCACCATTGGAGCAAGTCCAAGGTCGTGCGCGAAACTCCCGGGAAGCCGTCCCGCTCCCATGCGTCCCTGCGCTCTCGTATCAGATTCACCAGCGCCAGCTCGTACCCAGCCGGATACAGCCTCGATGGACGCAACACATGCTCATCCGTGGTCCATGCATGCATCTGGTCACGCGGCGGGAACACGATTGCCGGCCTTCGCCCGTCGCGTTGCTCCGGCGTCTCGCCTTCACGGATATACCAAAAACGGCGCGGCTCTTCAAAGGGCGAATTCAGGATCGGTTCTGCTACTTCAAATTCGCTCATTTGGAGCCTCGTCGCTGAAGAAGTCTGTCGATCTTCTTCTCGATAGTCTCCATACGTTCTTCCAGGTCCGTCGTCTCCGCCGGTTCACATTGACTTAGGCGCACAGCATTTTTTAACCTTTCCCGCCTAGAATTCAATTTCGGATCGATTGTTCGGATCAAAAGTGCTTCGAGCGTCGCAATCAGTTCCTCCGATGTCGCAGAGAACCTCGATTTCCTGCGTCTTTTCAGTTTTCCGCTCGCTAACGAAATCTCTATGATTCCGAACCAAGAAAAGGTGTCCCATCGCGGTCCCTTTCGTTTCGATAGTCGATGCCCACCGATGCGATTTCCGATGGATTGTCTTACAGACCTGCCGACGTAGACAGGCTGGAAATCTTTGTACAGTACATAAACGCCAATTTGTCCGTACACGTCGATCTCCCGCCCTTTTGCCTTGCGTGTGCGGCCAAGCAGTTTCTTGGAGTCCCACGCTACAAGGTCCGGATTCCAATACTCACCGTATGCCTTGATAAGTACGGGCGCTTCCCGTGGACTCTCATCTTCAAAATCGAATTCGTCTTCAGGCATCATTGCTCCCCTTGGAAAATCCCGCCACCGCAACCCGCCTTTGCCGGTGACGCGCCGCATTGCAGACCTTACATTCGCAATGTCTGCCGCCCTCAGATGCACCGTGACTCTTGCCGCCGGGTGAGAATTCGGTGAGCGGCTTCCACTGCGCACAGGCCGAACACAGCTTCTCCACAACCCCATTCCTGATTCGCAGTTTCCGAGCGAGATTCTGTGCCTGCACGTTCATTTCGCTTTCTGAGCCTCCGCAATATCAGGAAACGCGCACTCCATGTTCTGAACGATTAACGCGGCAATCTGCGCTGCGGAGAATGAATGCGGCGCTTTCACTTCAAACTGCGCAGCGGTTCGAGGTGTAATCCTTGTGAAAGTGAGGTGGATTCCCAGTGGGCTTTCGACTGCGGAAATCTTCACTCGCTGACGTTGCACTCCATTCCCAATCCCAGCGCGTTTGGCCGAAATCCAAGCGAGGTCATCTTCGTTGTAAAGCTCGAATCCTGCTCGCTCACGCCTTTTTCGTCTCCGCCAATTTGCGCGTCACCATTAACTCGTTGCCACGGTCGTCAATCACCTTCACGGCAATTTCGCCGTGACCATTTGGCTCGAATGGCGCGCTGACGGTTCCGGCCAAATGGTTCCAAACCGTTTCCTCGTAATCTGCCTTGAGTGCCTTTTTGAGGGCGTCCCATGCCCCCGTGCGCGGAAAGAATGCCTGCGAGACGTGGAAGCACAACCCGTTGTAATCCGTATCCAGGAACCATGCGGGTACGTTGTCACCCGACTTGTGATCGGATTCGTTTGTAGCCGGGTCAAACACGTCCAAACCAAGCAATTCCACTTCGTATTTGTTATCGGCCCGCTTGCGCAGTTCCACTTCCGGCAATCCGCACACACTGAAAATCTGACTGGAGCGCATGTTCTTGAGCAGATCACCCATCAGCACATCGGGTGTCACCTGCACATACGTAGCGCGAATCTCCATTACCTGCTCGCACTGCTCCACAAGCTGCCGCGCATTCGGGCCTATGGCAAAGCCAATCACGTAAAGATGCGTGTACTTCTTCGAGTGGGCCTCGCGCGCGGCCTCGTACACCAGCTTCTCACTCACAGCGCCATTTTCCGGGCCAAAGACAAAGGCCACGGGCTTCTTGCTAATCCCTGCCAACAGATCGCCGCTTTGCTCCATTGCCTCTTGTGCTGCATCTGAGAGCGTGGCATCCTGTCCCTCCGCAGTGGCGGCCACCATCGCTTCAGCATTCAGGCTCAGGCTCTTCGCAGGCTTACGGATGTTCGTCAGTTCCACGCTGCGGTTGCCTGTCAGACGTAGCAATGGTGAGCGCCGCAGAATTTCAATGATCCGGTCCACAAAGCTCTCCGGCTGCTCTTCGTCGCCCGCGCGCACGTCGCCGCTGTCGGAATGCGCCTCCAATCCCACCAGATCGGCAGGCGCGGGCATCGTCGCCTCAACACAAAATGGGCCTGTCACGCGCGTAATCTTCGAGTCTTCTTCGGGCCGATCTACGAGGATTTCCTCGTCTGCGAGTTCATTCCTCGTAATCGACTTCAGCGTCACATGTGGCACAACGCCACCAATGTCTTCGCCGTTTCGGTTTTGCCGACGGAGATACACAAATCCACCTGCTGGACCACGCTCCTTATCTATTAGTTCGAACCACGGGAACGTAGCCGTGAGCAGCCGTTGTCGTGCAAGTGCCAGTGGAACCCGGCTCGTATCGATTGTTATCCAACGCCGTCCCCATTGTTCTGCAACGAACGCTGTCGTTCCAGAGCCGCAGGTCGGATCAAGGACCAAATCGCCAGGAGAGGTCGTCATCAGGACGCAACGTTGGATGACCTTTACGTTGGTTTGAACAACGTAGATCTTTTCCTCTGTAAACCCCCCACTCCCGGTATCCAGCCATGCGTCTGTAAGAGGGCGCATAGAAAAATCGTCAAGGAACCGCTTGTAGTAAAGCCCACTTCCAGAAGCAACGAGTCTTTTAGCCTTCTCCAGCCTTTCCATTCCCTCTCGATTGGTTTTCCACTGGCGTGTGGCAGGTGGTCTGTATGTTTTACCGTCAAAAACATAATCGAAGATGCAACTCTCAACATTGTTGTTCTGTCCCGTCAAATTGTCGATTCTGTATCGCCGTCCTTGCTCATCGATAAGTCGATACATTCCAAAATCTCCATCGCTCGAAACCTTATCGACGAAAAGTGGATTATTTCTTAAGTGTTCCTTTTCTTTGCAATACCACAGAAGAAAATCGTTAGTGACAGGCAGGAGATCGGCTCCGAGCCCGGAGGTTTTTGAAATTGAGATTACTCTGCAAAAACGGTCAGCGCCAAAAACCTCGTCCATTACTTCACGAACATGATGAAGGTTTTCGTCACTGATTTGAACAAAAACGCTTCCTGAATCAGAGAGTAATTCTCTCGCAATTAGGAGCCGATCCCGGAGATAGGCCAAATACGAGTGCAAGCCCAATTCCCAGGTGTCACGATAAGCCTGCACCATTTCCGGCTCACGAGTCATATCCTCATCGTCGTTGTGCTTTACATCCCGGGTCCGCACAAAGGGCTGGAAGTTGGAACCGAATCGGACACCATAAGGTGGGTCAAAGTAGATCATCTGCACCTGTCCGCGCATCACCTCGTATTCGATGAGCGAATTCATCACGGCCAGCGAGTCGCCCAGGATCATTCGGTTCACCCACTTGTCCCGGTACTCGTAAGCGCGCAACGATTGGTCCACGATGGAGTGCTGTGGATCGCCAAACAGGTCCATCTGGTCGCTGGCGCGCTTATGTTCCGTCAGCGTTTCCACAATGGCCTTGGTTGAAAGGCGCTCATGGACAAACAGGGGCAGCGTTGGCACATCAAAACTCAGCCGCTCCGTTTTGCCCGACCAATTCAGGAATGGCCGCTCAATGGCCTTTAATTGGTCTACAGCGTCCTCCAGGCCGTGAACCGTTGCCAGAGCTCTTCCATCCGCCCCCATAAGTTTCTGCGGCTCGGCAAACAGGTTCGGGGTGGGCAGCTTTGCTGCTTCCGCGATACGCGCCAGCAGCCACTCTCCCAACCCCCGGCTCCCGCTCCCATCCCAACTCAGCGCCGGGTCTAGTGAAGAGTCATAACGGTAAGTTTTCGGCGGCTTGCGTTTCTTGAATTGCGCCTGCGTCCCCACATCGGGACGACCGGGACTGTCTGCCGTCTTGTGCTGGTAGCTTTCTGCCGTCCGCGTCCTCGCGGGCTGGGCCGGTCTCCTGGGAGCCATGGCGTCCGTTGCCTCTCTGGTATGGGCTGGGATGTGTTTGCCGTTGCACACACAGCCTAGCACCAGCGGGCGCAGCCAATTTGGATATGTTTCAGGTTCTAGCTATTCTCGGGAGTAGATGAACTGAAGTACCCCTCGCATTTTTACAAGGACATCGAGCGCCGCTGATAGCGTGGTTGGCATTTCGTGGAGCACATCGTCAGCAGCATCGGCCACTTGCCGCGCGAGTTCTCGATTTGCATGGTCAATCACATCCGCTGTCTCTGCCTCGTTTAATAGTTCATTCATCTGTATGAACGTGCCCGTAGATTGGTATCCAATTCCTTCTTTTAGCGCCTGTTCGAGGGCAGCGCGGCTGAGTGCAACCGACGCCTGCGGTAATCCGAGGATGTAAGTGCGCACTGCTTCCCGCAGGTAACCGTTCGTGACCTTCGAGGGGAGCATTGTGCATTTCATTCGCGACAGTTGCAGAGTTCGCTGGACGTATTCGGGGACTTCGATCAGAACATCACGGGTAAATCGTTCATCAAGCCAATTCTCGATGGTTTCCGGCGCCAGTTCAACAACTCGCTCAATCGCTTCCCATTTGCCGTCTGTGACGCCTTCCCTTGCTTTGATGAGATCGTCCACTATCTCTGCAATTTGAGTCCGGGCAGTCAGGGATTCGGCGAATTCCTCCGGCGTAAGTCCGGTTTCATCTTGATCCATTTCACGGATTAAGGCTTGAACCTCTTGTCTGAGCGACATTTGATCTGACACAATAGGCCTCCTCCGTCTGAAAATCATTGGGATGTCAATCACGATCGGGTTTCGTGTTGACTTCAAATCCCAAATCCCGACCCGAACCGCGTCAGCCCTTCAACATTCACCATCGTTTCCTGCCAGCAATAGTGCCGCGCGTACCAGTCATAGGTTCTGCGGTGCATCCCTTTGGGTCTCGGCGGCAATCCATCGAAGATCGTTCCCCACCCGCGAAGGCGCAAATTCAGCTTCCGCAGTTTCCTTGCCGCCCGATCAAGGTCAGATTCCCTTTGGCTCTCGTAAGCAAGCCCGTGACATTGCCTGCAAGCGAAATCTCCATCCCAAAGGTACAGGACGGCGATACGCCTCCCACACCTGTTCATCGGACAAAGGAACCAGGGCCGGGTGCCTCCGTAGTTGCATCTCGTTTGCTCCAGGTACACGAAATACTCTCGATGTTCCCATTCACCACCGTAGAAACTGTCTCTAACTCTGTAGTGGAGGTTTACGGAGTTCTTATACACGGTGGTGCAGATCGACCCAATATCCTCACCGTTCAATGTGCGGGTGTGAGTCCAACGGGTTCCCGGGACAAGAGCGCCGCTTCGCTGCCATTTGCGAACATCTATGGGCCAACGATCCTCAGTCGTCCCTCTTGCGCCCCACCAATGCCGCCCACTCCCCATGCCGCCCATATTCTCCCCTCGCCCACGCGTGAGATTTACCGAAATCATAAGGCAAATCGAGGGTTGAATCGCAATTTGCAAACAGCAGCAAACCAGTGCTTAAACACCGAAGGTGCTCACTCCTGCGAAGGTGCTCACCGCACTTTCTTGAGCATCTTCGGATGAATCGTGAGCACCTTCAGGCAAGCGCCACATCCACGGGCCGGACATGCGAGATTTATGAGAGCGAACCCGGAGCACAGTCTTTGCCCGCCGAACGGTTGCCCATGCAAGACCAGCATTCTCCGCCATCTCCCGGATGAGCTTCTGCTCCTTGCTTCCCTCCCGAAGTTGCTCTGCAAGCCATTGGACAGCCTCACCAAGTTTGCGGTCACCGGGGCCGGACGGGGCGGCCAGCAGGTCCGCCGCTGTGATAGTGCTCGTTCCGGTCCACGCAAATATGCCGTCGCTAATTGAGTAGCCCAGGGAGTCACCCATCCGCCCAACGTTTGACTTGATGTGAACAAGAGCGCGGCTATTGGGATCATCGGGAAGGGAACCGGCAAGCATCTCAGAACGAACTGCGCCTGTCAGGTCAATGCTGCCAATTCCCCGATGGATTGCCTTGCCGCCGCTCTGCTTTGAGAGGTGCCGAAGCAAAAGAATGGCACAGCCGCGCTTTTCTGCCAGCCTCGCTAGGCCATCCATAATGGGCCGGGTTTCGTTGCTGCGATGCAGGTCTACATTTGCCCCAAGGTAGCTCTGCAAGGGGTCCACTACCACGAGTTTTGCGTCAATTTCTGCAACCGCAGTGTCCAACGCATCAACGTCCCCTAGCGACACCGGCCCTGGGATGAGATGGAGTTTCTTCGGATCACCACCAAGGGAGTCAAATCGTGGGCGCATTACTTCCGCCGTGGGGTTCTCAACTGTTAGGTAAAGGGTGCTGGCGGATTCTACGATCCGTCCGTCACGCAGTCGCCCACGGGAGAGATCGGCAGCAATCGACAGCGCTACAAATGACTTTCCGGTACCCGGATCGCCGCTGATGATGGACAACATCCGCGCCGGTATAAACGGCTCCCAGAGCCAATCGACAGTTCGCGGCTCAACATCGGCAAGGCACAAAAGAGCAGGCTTCAAGTCTGGCCTTTCCTCCGAAGCGATATTTGGGTAGCGCGCAGGTATGTCGTGGGCAATGGCCGTTACCTTCCCCCCAGGTAGCGGAGAAGAAAACGATTCGTTCTCCACAAGCAAGGCTGCTTCAATTGCGGCAGGAGTCATGCCCTTCTTGTGCATGGTTCCGGCAAGCGAAACGAGCCGATTCGTTCGCTGTCCCTTGCCGATGGGCGGATTACCCAGAGCACATGCCGCCGGCGCGCTATGACCTGCCCGTACGTCTCGTGACGCTTGGGTGAAGGACAGGAGCCATTCGGGACATTGCGTGGGCAGGTTGGCCGATTCGTGGACTAGATAGCAATCGCCGCTCTGGTGGAGGGATGGTGGGGCAACAACATACCCGCCTTGACCGCGAATGTCCAGCCCAGGCGCGATCCGGCTTTGAGAGTTACGAACCTCCGCGCCCCCGGGCCAAAGGAAATAGAGATGCTGACCGCCTCCGCCGGTTCGGACGGTGTAGGTATCGGGGAGCTTGAAACCACGCCGAACCAATTCGATCAGCGATTCCTCGCCCTGCCTGCCGTCAACGTCCAGGACAAGGATGCGGCTTTCTGCGCCGGTCACAATCCCAATGTTCGCATCCGGCCAGCGGGTCCACCATTCGCGGATTGTGGCGGGATCGCGGCTGGCGTCATTTAGCCCGTGGGCGGTCCGGGGATGCTTGCCGGGGCTATCGCACTCCGCCCGCCCACAAGAGCAGCCGCCCGCGTGGGGCGAGTGGAGCGGAATAACGGACCAGCCGCGCTTCGCATAGTCATGAGCAGCGTGGGCAAGGTTGATTTCGCCCATCATTGCCGCGTTTCAGGCCTTGGCCGTCCCGGAGATTTGCCACCCTCTTCAATCACGCGCTGCAATTCACTCTCGCGGATCATGGTCCGGCTGCCGACCTTGGTGCGGCGGAGCTTACCCTTCGCCAGCCATGCGTGAATGGTGTATTTGCTCAAGCCGCCCAGTTTGCGGGCTGCCTCTTCAACTGAAACAAGTGGGTCCATTTGCATTGTTCTCCCGATTAGAGAATGTGCTTGAATCCACTCCTGTGCGAGTGTATTGTAATGTGCATATGAAGGCTTGGACGCGCACGTTACATCCTGCGGGACTGCAACGGATTCTTTTGGACCCCCTCAAGGAGCATCCCGATGAACCACCGATTAAGCGCGTAGAGAAAATCTTGAGTCTGTTAGTCGCCGCAGACGCACACCTGCGAGAACAGCTTCGCCGTTTGTATGACCAGCCGAAGGGTAGGGGGCCCGAGTTTCTAGCTGAGTTTCTAGCCAACTCCGAAAGGATGAGGGAATCGGAACGCGCCTATCGCCAAACACTGGAGCTGCTCAACATAAAGTTGAGCCGATATCGCTGGGAGGCCATTTTGAGCGGTGATCTTGATGGGTTTCGCAGTGAGTTTGAGCCCGCCCATCGCAGGAGCAAGTGGGCATATTCAGGACGCGGAAGAGAGTTCGATTTCACCGAGCTTTGGAGCTATTCGGAACATACGGAATCCTTTTTGGCCGAGCGAGACCAATTGCTGATTGAGGAGAAAGTGTTGACTCACGAGGAAGAACCGCAAGTCGGTTGGGACTTGATGGAACCATTCATGATCGCGAGACTCCTCGACGTGGTGAATGAAGGGAAAATTTCGCGGTTCCGCCAATGCCTAGACTGCCACCAATGGTTCTATGCCGTTCGGGGACACCAGCAATTCTGCGGTGTTTCTTGCAGGCGTCGGCATGAGGCACAAAGCCCCGCGTTCAAGGAAAAGCGGCGAACGTACATGCGCGAACGCTACAGGCCACTACAGAAGGAATTGGAAGAGCACGGCAAAAGGCAAGCCACGAGAGCACGCAAAACGAAACGTAGGGGATAATCCATGTCCATCTTCAAGCGCGGTAACGTCTACTGGTACAAGTTCATGTGGAACGGCGAGATGATCCGCGAATCCACTAAACAGGGAAATGACCGCAAGGCCCGAAACATCGAATCAGCGCACCGCACAGCCTTGGCGAACGGCCTGGTGGGAATCCGTGAAAAGAAGGAAGCCCCAACTCTCAAGAGTTTTTGTGATGATCGTTTCGAACCGTGGGCAAGGGCTTCCTTCGAAAAGAGCGTGCTGAATAATTGGTACTGGTTCCGGACCGGAATCCGCGCCCTTCTCGCCTACAAGCCGCTGGCGAACGCCAAGCTGGACAAGATCACGAATGAACTCGCGGCGGAATTTGCGGCGCATCGCATGGCGAACGATATTCAGGTCAGCTCTGTGAATAGCTCCCTGCGCGTTTTGCGGCGTGCTCTCAGGCTTGCGAAGGATTGGGGAGTGGTAGAGACCGCCCCGGTCATTTCGCTCCTTCCTGGCGAACATCACAGGGAAAGGGTGGTCACTCCCGAAGAGGAAGCGGCGTATCTGGACAAGGCTCCGGAACTGCTCAAGCAAATCGCCATCGTCTTGGCTGATACGGGCCTTCGTCCAGACGAGTGCTATCGGATGCGCTGGGAAGAGTTGAATTGGAAAGCTGGTAAGTTCGGCATGCTGCTCGTCACCCACGGCAAGACGGCTGCGGCGAGGCGCGCTATTCCGATGACCCCGCGCGTACGATTCATTCTGGAAACCCGCTGGGAGATTGCCAAAAAGCCTTTGAACGGCTCTGTATGGCCTGCGCCAACCAAGAGCGGCCATGTGAACCATGCGAGCCTGAAGAAGCAGCACGCGCGGGCTTTCCGGTTGACGAACGCTGAGATCAAAAAGCGCAATCAGGAGAATGGCACAAAACAGCAGATGATTCGGCCGTGGGTGCTCTACTCGTTCCGGCACACCTTCCTAACCCGTCTGGGGGAATCGGGCTGCGATGTCTGGACGTTGGCGCGGATCGCCGGGCATTCTTCGATCACGATTTCGAGTCGCTACGTTCACCCATCCGAAGATGCTGTCTTGAATGCGATGACGCGGCTGGGTGGGCACAATTTTGGGCACAGTCAGAAATCCGCCGAAATTTCCGTGAATCCAAAACAGCCGCAACTTATAGAGGGGAAAGAGGAAGCCTGGTGCGCCCGGAGAGATTCGAACTCCCGACCTAATGCTCCGGAGGCATTCGCTCTATCCAGCTGAGCTACGGGCGCACTCTGTTTAGGATACCGCAAATCCGTGTGTAACGGGCCTCTTCAAGCGCGACCACTACGGTAGCGCCGGACCAGGTGATTCGTCGAGCTGTCATGGCGCAGCACCGGCTCGTCCTTGCTTTCAAGCTCCGGAATGATCCGCTGGGCCAGCGCTTTCCCGAGTTCCACTCCCCACTGATCGAACGAATTGATCTGCCAGATCACGCCCTGTGCAAAGACGCTGTGCTCGTAGAGCGCGACCAGCTTGCCCAGCACCTCTGGAGTTAGCCGGTCCGCGAGGATCATGTTCGACGGCCGGTTGCCCTCGAAAACGCGATGCGGTACTAGCCAATCAGCGGTACCTTCGCTTTGGACCTCATCGGCGGTCTTACCGAATGCCAGCGCCTCGGCCTGCGCGAAAACATTGGCGATCAAAATGTCGTGATGGGGACCGATGGGATTGAGGGATTGATTGAAAGCGATGAAGTCGCAGGGGATCAGCCGCGTTCCCTGGTGGATGAGTTGGTAGAACGAGTGCTGGCCGTTGGTGCCGGGCTCGCCCCAGTAGATAGGACTGGTGTTGTAGTGGACGCGCGCCCCGTCCAGCGTGACGGATTTTCCATTGCTCTCCATGGTGAGCTGCTGGAGGTAAGCGGGGAAGCGCTTGAGGTATTGCTCGTAGGGCAGCACGGCCTCGGTCTCGGCGCCGAAGAAGTCGGTGTACCAGACAGTGAGCAGCGCGAGGAGAACGGGCAGGTTCTGCGCGGGCGGCGCGGTGCGGAAGTGCTCGTCGACCTGGTGGAAGCCGCCGAGCATGGCCTTGAAGTTTTCGGGGCCAATGGCGAGCATCGTCGAGAGCCCGATCGCGGAGTCCATCGAGTAGCGGCCGCCGACCCAGTCCCAGAAGCCGAACATGTTGGCTGTGTCGATGCCGAACTTCGAGACCTCTGCCGCGTTGGTGGAGACGGCGACGAAGTGCTTTGCAATCGCGGATTCGTCCCCGCCCAGTCCATCGAGCAGCCATTGCCGCGCGGTGTGCGCGTTGGTCATTGTCTCAAGCGTGGTGAAGGTCTTCGACGAGACGATGAAGAGCGTTTTGGCAGGATCTAAATCGTGAACAGCTTCGGCGAAGTCCGTGCTATCAACGTTCGAAACAAAACGGAACGTCATCTTGCGATCGCTGTAATGCCTCAGCGCCTCATAGGCCATCACCGGGCCGAGGTCGGATCCGCCGATGCCTATGTTAACGACGTTGCGGATGCGCTTGTTGGTGTGGCCCTTCCACTTGCCGCTGCGGACTCGCCGCGAAAACGCGGCCATGCGGTCGAGAACCTCGTGGACTTTGGGCACGACGTTTTCGCCGTCCACGACAATGGATTGGCCGCGGGGAGCGCGGAGCGCAACGTGAAGCACGGCGCGCTTTTCCGTGATGTTGATCTTCTCGCCGGAGAACATCGCGTCGATACGCTGCTTCAAGCCTGACTCCTCGGCCAGCGCGATGAGCAGCCGCAGCGTTTCGCCGTTGACTCGATTCTTGGAATAGTCGAGAAAAAGGCCGGCGGCCTCGAGGGTCAATCGCTCGCCGCGACCGGGATCAGCGGCGAACAGTTCACGCAGATGAATATCTCGAACGATCTTCGCGTGCTCTTCGAGGGCCCTCCACGCATCCCGTTCCACCAACGGCTTGATCGCTTCCGCTGCTGTCGCCATTTCATCTCCTATTGAAAATGCGCCTGAGCCCATGGGGATCTGCCTCTATGCGTAATCGAGCCGGTCTGCTGCTGAACTGCGGCTTTAGAGCGCGGTTGCCTTCTGGTTCACATTGTACTGAGCCGACAGTTGCAGGAAGGTTTCAACCTGCGCATCGGCCCATGCCTGGTCTTTCCCAAGTTCCTGGGCGAGAAACCGCGCCGCGGTCGGAGCCATGCGCATCGCCGCACGCGCATTCAACAATAAAGCTCGCGTACGGCGCGCGAGCACATCGTCGAGCGAGCGTGCCATCTCCTCCCTCGCAGCCCACACAATCTCTGCGCCAAGATACGGTAGTTCCGCATCGAGGCGCGCGGCCCACTCGGAATTACTCATTGCAAGCTCGCGAATCTTTGGCGCGTCGGACCCATAGACCGCGAGCGTATCGGCCTCGTCGTGACTTGTGTCAGACCCTGCGTAGCCGTGAATTCGAAGTGTGCGTGTCATGCAGGGCGCATCTTCAAGGCGGCCGAGTGTCGCCGCATGGTTCACTGCATCTTCGGCCATGTGCCGGTAGGTGGTCCACTTGCCGCCAACGATCGTAATCAGCCCCGTGCTGCCGATGTCAATGCTGTGATCTCGCGACAGGGAAGAGGTCTTGCCGGAATCCGATCCCGCGGCTTTCACGAGAGGCCGAATGCCTGCGAACGCGCTGAGAATGTCTTCGCGCTGTGGCGGGCGGCTCAGGTACTGGCCCGCGGTGTCGAGAATGAACTCGATCTCCTGCTCGAATGGCACTGGCTCATAGGACGGGCCGTCGATCGGCGTGTCCGTGGTGCCGACAAGCGTGTGGTTGTGCCATGGAATGGCGAACAGCACGCGGCCGTCGCTGGTGTGTGGCACCATGATCGCGGTATCTCCGCGAAGGAATCCGCTTTCGAAAACGAGGTGAATGCCCTGGCTCGGAGCCAGCATTGCGGGTGCGGCGGGTTCGGCCATGCGGCGGATCTCGTCGGCGAAGATTCCTGTGGCATTGATGACTACCTTGGCCCGGGCGGTGAAGCGCTCGCCGGTTTCGCGATCCATGCCCGCCACGCCGTTCACAAAGCCCTCGTTATCATGCGTCAACTCGATCACCGGCGCGTAATTCAACACTACTGCGCCCTGCTCCGCTGCGGTCGCGATCAACGAGATGAGCAGGCGCGCATCATCGAACTGCCCGTCGTGATAAATCACGCCTCCGCGAAGGCCGTCCTGGCGAATCGTGGGCAGCTTCTCAAGGGTTTCTTCGAGCGAGAGTATCCGCGAACGGCCGAATCCGTACTTTCCGGCCAGCAGATCGTAGACCTTGAGGCCTATGCCGTAGAAAGGTGTCTCCCACCAGGAGTAATTCGGCACTATGAACGGCAGGTCGTGAACGAGGTGAGGCGCGTTAGCCAGCAGGATTCCACGCTCCTTGAGCGCTTCCATCACGAGCGATACGTTGCCCTGCTCGAGGTAGCGCACGCCGCCATGCACGAGCTTGGTGCTGCGGCTGGAGGTGCCTTTGCCGAAGTCCTCGCGCTCGAGCAGCAGAGTGGAGTATCCGCGGCTGGCGGCGTCTACTGCGATCCCGGCGCCTGTGGCTCCTCCGCCGATGACTACCATGTCCCAGGGCTCGGTGCGCTCGCGCAGGCGGGACAGCATCGTCTCACGCTTCATGTGGTCACCTCGCGGTTGGATGCATCATGGATGTCGGGACATGCTGATCATGAGCCAGAGCGAGCGCCAGTCCGCTCTCATCGAAGCAGCGCCAGAATTAGGGTAACGCCGCCGGCTCGTGGTTGCGACATGCCCGAATACGCGGCGCGCGCCGATTGAGGAGGGAGCCGGCAATTAGACTGGATCGAAGGGCGGATCAGTTTTTCCGCGTCATGGATCGACAGGATGCACTTTCATATTCCGTTCAATACTCTTCAGATTCTTTGGACGCTGACATTTGCGGCGCACCTGGTGCTGATTGTCGTGCTGATGGGGCGCGACCGCATCAAAACCTTCCCCTGGTTTACGGCCAGCATTGTCCTCGTCGCGTTTCGTCTTCTTGCCAGCCGACTGCTCTTCGGCCGCATCCCTCAGATGACGTTGGCGGCGGTCTTCATCTGCCTCGCGGATATCGCCGCTTTCATAAGCCTTATGGTCGTGCTGGAGATTGCCCGGCTGGCATTTGGGCGCGTCCGTCGCGGAACCTGGCTTACGGGCGCTATCGCGGTGATGGCGGCCGGAGCACTCGCGCTGGTGTTCTGCGGAGTGTGGCCCGCATGGAAGACCGTCAGCTCCGGCTCGGCATTGCAATTGATGCAGCTGATAGGTGAGAAAGCGAACCTGCTTGTCGACGTTGAGACAGTGCTTGTTGGGGCGCTGATCGTCATCTTCGGCTATCGCTTCGGCGCCGGCTGGCGCAGCCATGTTCAGCAGGTCGCCATCGGCCTTTCGGCAGCTTCGATCGGGCAGCTCACCATTCAGGTGGTCTGGCAGGAGATTGCCCGAACTGCTGTCGCGCATACGCGGGCGGAGTACGAGCGAATTCTCGGCATCCGCGACCACCTCTTCAATGCGAACAGCACGCTCACCATCGTAGTGCTCGTATGGTGGATCGTGTGCCTGTGGATCGACGAGCCTGGAGCGAAACCTGCGGCGACGGCAACCACGGAGCCTGTGAACGCCGACGCGGCGGCTTTAGCGCCGGGCGAGGTTTCGGAAGAGCAGGAAGCAACAGTCGAAAAGCGCGAGGACGCTGCGACGGGGCAGGGCTGAGGCGCGAGGGTCTCGAAACCCTCGCGACAGCGGGTCTGGAGACCGGCGGTACCAGACGAGCGCGCCTACTCGACCTTGCCGATGTAGACGCCAAAGGGCTGTAATGCGACCGAATCGAGCGAAGCCGGGTCCGCGCCGCCCGGAGATTTCAACAACGTTTTTGCACGCGTTCCCTTCACACTCGGTCCGGTCTTCAGATTCACCGTCTGCGGATCGGCGGTGAAGTTGCACACCACTACGACCTGCTCGCCATCCGGCGCCTGGCGCATCCAGCTCAGTACCTTTTCGTTGTTCACGTCCAGCATTGCGTTGTCGCCGTGAGCAAAGGCGGCATCGGTCTTTTTGAGCTCGATCAACTTCCTGTACCAGGCCAGCAGCGAATCGGGCTGATCCTGTTCCGCTTTCACGTTCACGGTGGTATATGTCGTCGGAACCGGCAGCCATGGCGTGCCGGTTGTGAAACCGGCGTTCGCGGTGTCGTCCCACTGCATCGGGGTGCGCTCGCCGTCGCGGCCCTTGTTGTAAGGCCATTCCGCGCGGCCAACGGGATCTTTTACGTCCTCCTTGCGCGTGGGCGGAGTGGTCTTCATGCCGATTTCATCGCCGTAATAAAACAGCGCCGTTCCGCGGCTTGCGAACAGCACCGTCGCAATCACCCGCTCGATGTCCTGGTTGTGCACGCCGTCGCCGTACCGTTCATCGAGCCGGGGATTATCGTGGTTGTCGAAGACAAGCAGCGGGATGTTGCCGCCGATCTGCGTCTCCACTTCGTTCAGCTTCGTGCGAAACGCGGCTGCATCCATCTTGTCAATTTCGAGGATCTGCGTATCCATCGGCAACTGAAACTCTGGCCTGCCCGGTGGCCCGTATTGCTTGGCCAGTTCCTCGATGTTCGGCAAATAGGTCTCACCGATCAGCACGCGCGTGCCGGGCCAGACCTCCGGATTGAACTTGTCCATCGTGGCCCGCATTTCCTGCATCACCGGATGCACTTCGGGCAGATTGTTGGTGCGTGTATCCTGCAGTTCCACTTCGCCGTCCGGCCCCTTCACGGGATTCCCGTTCTTGTCGAGCACTGGGAGATCATCGCGCCACTCGGGATCTTCGAAGAGCGTCGTGATGGCGTCGAAGCGGAATCCTCCCACGCCCTTGTTCAGCCAGAAATTGATGATGTCCTTGAAGGCCTGGTGGACCTTCGGGTTATTCCAGTTCAGATCAGGCTGCTCGGCATAGAACTTGTGGTAGTAGTACTGCCGCGTCTTTGCATCCCACTTCCAGGCTGTGCCGCTGAAATCCGAGCGCCAGTTGTTAGGCACATCGCCCGGACTGGTTGCAGTCTCGCCCTTGCCGTCCTTCCACACGTACCAGTTGCGGTACGGGTTGGTCTTCGCCGAGCGTGATTCGAGAAACCACTTGTGCTTGTCGGACGTGTGGTTCATCACCATGTCCATCAGGATGCGGATATCGCGTTTTTTTGCTTCGGCGACGAGCCGGTCGAAGTCCGCCATCGTGCCGTACTGCGGATCGATCGCTTCGTAGTCGGAGATGTCGTAGCCGAAGTCCACCTGTGGAGATGGATAGCAGGGCGTCAGCCAGATGGCGTCGACGCCGAGGCTCTTGAGGTAGTCGAGACGTTCCGTGATTCCCTTCAGATCGCCGATGCCGTCGCCGTTCGTGTCCTGGTAACTGCGCGGGTAAATCTCCAGGATGACGGCATTCTTCCACCAGTCGGCGAGGACTGTTGCGGGTGAATCGAGACTTGCGGCGGGCGGCTGTGAAGACGCAGCCTGCCCTCGGGCGGCGAGCGCTGCCACCCCGAGACACAGGGGCAGCACGCCGGCCGCGATGCGTTTGGTCCAGTGCATTGCGGTCTCCTCATGCGGGCGTCCCCGAGGCAATAAGCGGCCCCAGAAACCCCGTTTGTTTTCCCGCTGCTCGTGGATTCGGCAACGGTGTAACGGGAGAAAACTATCACATTTTGAGGGAGATTGGCAGTTTTATCCTAGGTGGTGAACTGACGGTCGGGCAACGAGAACGGAGCGGGTCGGCTACTGTCGCTTGTCGCCGGGCCGCTCCGGCGTGGTGTGGCTCAGGTGACCGAAATCGACGCTGAAATCGGGCTGCTGGCGAGTGCCGCGAATCCTGATCGGCACCAGGGTGCCCGCGCCGTCTTTCTTGAAGAAGCGGTCTGCCGGGCGAATGAGAAAGCCTTTCCACCCGCCGACCATCTGCGAAACGGTCGCCTGCATGCGGGCGGTGCCGTCAAAGTTTAACGCGCCTTGCAGCGCGTAAGTCCCCTTCAGTTGGATATCGGCGCCGGGCACCGCGTAGTGCAGGTCGGGGAGCGCGATGGAGCCGTTGGCCATGTGAAAATTTCCCTTCATCTGCGAGACGACGCTGTTCGGGTCTGCGTCTTTCAGGTCGCCTGGATGCCCCTGGCCGCGCAGGCTCAGGTCCTCGATGTGGCCCTGCACCTTTTCGCTGGTGAAGCGGGCGCCCTCGACATCGAATTTCCCATCCAACTTGAGCCGTTGGTACACCGGCTTATCGCCGGGAGGAATGTGCAGCACGGCGTGGGCTTCAAGTGTGCCGGTCATCAGCGGAGTGTTCGACTTGCTGACCAGGCGCATGAAGTCGTCGATCTGGCCGTGCGGCACTTCGATCTTCAAATCGATCATGTGGCCGGGTCCAGGCGCCTGGCTGCCGATGGCTTTTGCCGCGGCGATCTCCTCCGGCGTTATGCGGACGATCTTGCCGGAGGTCGTGAACTTCGACCGCCCGAGAATCGCGTTGACTTCATCGAGATAGGTGTCGCCGTCGGTGCCATCAACGTGCGCGTGGAAGTTGGTGTGAAGCGTCAGCGCGGTTCCAAACTGCGAAAGGCTGAAGTTTGGCACGTTCGCTTCGCCATCGATCGCGATGTTGCGCAGCATGCCGTCGTAGGCGCCGTCCGATGCGAGCGTGCCGCCGATGCCCTTGAAGTCCCCCAGATTCGCGTGGTTAAAGACGTACTTGCCGCTGACGGGACTTGCACCCGGGTCATCGACGTCCCAAGGGCCGAAGGTGCCAGTTGTGTGGACCAGGCCCGATGGCCGGGCGTTAATCAGGTCGGCAGCAAAGGCCATCGGTTCGCCAGCTTTAAGATGCATGACTTTGAGATGAACGAGGTCGTATTCAAGCGGCAGTTTGCCGGGCTTATCGGTCTCGAGCACGAGGTCGGTCTTATCGCAGACGACGCGGTCCACGAGGATGCGCGACAGGACTCGTGCTGCCTGGGGACTTTGCTGCCCGTCGGCGGGACGGGACTTCAGGGCCGCTGTGAGACCCGTTGTGTTGTCGCGCTCAGACTTCGGCGGAATGCGCACGGTCAGACCGGTGAGCCTCACTTCGGCAATGTGCAGCGGCTTGCCCTGTTCGATTCGCTTGAGAAGGAGCGGCACGTGGAAGGAGAACTCGTCGAGCTGGATGAGCGGCATCGACTGCACAGCGATTTCGAGCGGACGGTCGCCGCCGGTGCGTTGCGGCGGCCAGATCCTCAAGCCCCGTCCGGTTGCCCAGAGGCCCCATTCTGCCTCCTGCCCGTGGTGCACGGAGATGCGGAGGTGATCGAGCTCAACGCGGGTATGAAACCGCTCTTCGAGGCCGGAGACAATGCGCGCCTGCAGATATGGCTGGAACCGGCGGGCAGCGACGGCGAGCACGATCGAGAGGGCGCCGATCACGCCTCCGGCCGCGATCAGCGTCCAAAGAAGCCAGCGATGCCGGCGCCAGAACGGCCGGCGGGTGATAGTTCCTTCGCGATGCTTTTCTTCGGTTTCCATCTCGAGATGTTTCATTGCGCGCGCACCGGCCGAGCCGGTTGGATCCGCAGCCGCTTGCCGGGATGACAAGCCCACATGGTTGGATGCCTGAAGTTGGTTGAGGTTGATGTAGGGTTTTCGACGCGCTCCGTGTCTGCTCGCCGGTGCCCCGGATGTTATTCTTTTTCCCAATCGTGGTTGCCCTTGTAGAAAACCTCGCCAAACTACAATCGATCGAGCTTGAGCGGAGCCGGCTGGCTCAGACCTCACGGGCGCTGCCTGCCGAAGTTACGCAGGCCGAAGCAGCGCTCGCCAAGGCGCAGCAGGATTCCGCTTCTGAATCGGACACGCTGAACCGCGAAGAGTCGCTGCGGACGAAGCTGGAGCGCGATATCGCCGCGCACCGCCAGAAGGCGGCGCGCTACCGCGTGCAACTCGACACGGTGACGACGCCCGCGCAGGCCCAGGCGATGGAGCACGAGATCGGGTTTGCGGAAAAGGAGATCGAGCGGCTGGAGAACGAGGAGCTCGAAAGCCTTGAGCGCACTGACCGCCACGAAGAGACCCTTGCCGCCGCGCGGGCCCAGGTTGAGATCCTTGCAGGCGCACTGGACAAGACGCGTGAGCGCGTGAAGGAGCGCCAGCAGGAGATCGCGGGGCAGCAGAGCGCGCTTGCGGCCGAACGGGATGCATTGCGCAAGACGATCGACGAGGACTGGCTGAGCAAGTTCGACCGGATCGCGGCGCACCGCGGAACAGGCATGTCGCGCGCGGAGAACCAGCAGTGCAACGCTTGCAGGATGGGCATCAGGCCGCAGATCTGGAACCAGGTGCGCGAGGGCGAGCTGCTGACCTGCGACAGTTGCGGAAGGCTGCTCTACTACGATCCAACTATGGTCCCCGCCAAGCCGCCGGAGCCCGAGCCGGCGCGCACGGGCGCGGCGCCCGCGATCCCAAAGCCGCGGCGCATCAGCTAAGGTAGCGCTCTTCGAGGATGCGCGCGTGGTGCGCGACGTGGCCGGCGCTTATGAAAGCAAGTGCGCGGACAGTCACATAATGATCGCTGGCTACGCCGCCTCGCTTCCAGGCAGATTCGGGCAGGTTCGCAATAAGAGAGAGCGTCGACTTTCGCACGTTGCGGAAGTCGTCGAGATGGGTGGACCAGGGAAAGTTGTCGGCCTGGGCGCCTGCGGCGGCGGTCTCCTGGTCGATGCCGGGGAGCGGCGAATCGAATCCTCGCGCGAACCACAGCATCCGGAAGGCGAAGGCGCGCTCGGTGTCGGTGACGTGGTTGAGAACCTGGCGGATGCTCCACTTGTCAGGAGCGTAGCGGAAGAGCGACCGCTCCTCGGAGATGGCGGCGAGACGGCCGGGCCAGGCTTCGAGCTGATCGCGCAGGACGGCTACGGGATCGCCGCCGGGGACCTGGTCGATGTACCGGAAGGCATAGGGAGCGGCTTCGGAGGGATCAGGGCGTCCAATCATGGATTCAGGTTAACCTGCGCAGCGGATTCTGCGGCATGAGGGCGATCCGCGTTAAGCTCTCTGCATGCGGCGGATTTGCGTGGACATGGACGAGGTGATGGCCGATACGCTCTCCGAGCACCTGCGCCGCTACAACGAGGCCTTCGACGAGGCGCTCTCGGTGGACGACCTGGCGGGCAAGGGGCTGTGGGAGTGCACTCCGGCGGAGCGGCGCGAGCAGGTACGCGCGTTTCTCGATGCCGAGGACTTCTTTGAAGACCTGCCGCTGATGCCCGGCGCGCAGGAGGTTCTTCGCGAACTGAGCGGCCGGTTCGAGATCTACGTGGCCACGCAGGCGATGACGGTTCCCAACTCGCTTGGGCCCAAATACCGATGGCTGCAGCGGCACTTCTCGTTTATTCCGCCGACCAATTATGTGTTCTGCGGGAACAAGAACATTCTTCGCGCCGATTACCTGATCGACGACCTGCCGCGCAACCTGCAGCGGTTTGAGGGCACGGGGCTGCTCTATTCCGCGCCGCACAACCTTACGGCGACGGGATTCACGCGGGTGGAAAGCTGGAGGGAAGTGGCGGGGTATTTTGCCGGGGCGGGGGATTGAGGCTAAGGCAGGCATTAGGGACATAGGGACATAGGGAATAGGGACAGAGGGACAGAGGGGCAGAGGGACAGAGATTGCGGATCGCAGGCCATAACCTGTCGCTTTCGCTCGTCGCCTTTTCAGGTGCCAGCCCTGCTTCTTGCTTTTTAACGCGTTATTTTTCAATAATATACAACTAAGAAATGGCCAGGCAGGGATATCGCTTTGGTGAGATCGTGGGCGTTCGAGGCGGGGATGGTCGCGGTCGATTTCGCCTTCAATTCAGGGCAAGAACGGTGGCTTTGCGCCGCTTCTGAGTTGGTGTTTTCGAAGCAGGGACTAAAGTCCCAGATTCCAAAACTGGCGTCATTGCGGCCCGGCTGAAGCCGTGCCCTGATTACAAGGCTTCGCGCCTGCGTTGGTCTAGGCGGAAACTGCACTAGGAGCGGGGATCGGGGCCGTCCGTGAGCGGCTGCTGGCCGATAAACGCGCCGGCCATATTGCAGTAAATCATGGCCTCGATCGGGTTTTTGAGCAGGTGGCTGTTGCTGGGCAGGGAGAGGCCCTGCTGTCTTAGCGATTTGTAGATGGCCTTTTGCGTTTCGAAGTCGGGCAGGGGAGGGGTTGCGATCTGGTTGGACTCTTCCTCGAGGTGGTTACTGTTGGTGGGGAGGGGGTGGGGGTTTTCGGGCCCATCGCATCCTTCCCTGGTCCCTAAACGCGAGGGAGCAGGGACATCCGACCGTTTCTCGCTTTCCGAATGGTTACCTTTGGTGGGGGAGGGGCGGGCTGTCCGGCATCCTTCCCGGGTCTGCGAATGCGAGAGACCAGGGGTGTCCTGACTGAGTTTCCAGGCACGCATGGCCAATTGGGCTACGTGGCAGTAGCGGCCGATGTCGAGGAGATCGATAACGCCCAGGGCGAGGGCCTTGCCGATGCAGGCCAGGTAGGCGTGGACTCCCGCGGGGCCGGAGAGGATGGGCAGCTCGGCGAGGAAGGACTGACAAGCCAGGTCGTGGTCGCCGCGCTGGCGGTGGAAGGCTTGGACGCAGCGGTTTACGGATTCCTGGACTTTGGATTCAGACAATGATTTCCTCCGGAAATCCAAAAGGCCAACCGGGTGGGCTGGCCTCGGGTTGAAGGCAGATCTGTGTGATCCGACCGGAGATTGAGTTATCGAGCTGGAGCAGGCGCTGGGTGCGAGTCTGGAGACTCGCACAACAGCCGGTTTGAAAACCGGCGGTACCTGTAGACCGGCGGTACAAGTGAAAAAGCCCCTCGGGTTGAGGGGCCTTTTTTCGACTCTGTATTTAGCCTAGCAGGTCCGGAGAATGGATCGGCCACCTGGCGGGGACATTTTCGCGGAAGTTATCCACAGGGTAGATAGAAGATCTGGTTGGTCTTATGGAGATTTGCACATTTCCACAGGAGGAGTGGGGTACTTGACAAAAATGCACAAGAATTGGTGCAGGGGGTGATGGCTCGCAGGCGGGGGACATGCGCGGGAGTGTGTGTCGGGCGCGGCGCGAAGAGCAAATGCAGGTCCTTCGACTCGTCCTACGGACTCGCTCAGGATGACGGCGGTGGTGGGTGGACTGGGTGTCGTGGCTGGGGTGGGATTCCCGAAAGGCTCGTGGCGCGGGCCTCTGTGGTTTCCCGGGTCCCCGAATGCGAGGGATCCCCACCCCAGCGACGAAGACCTGTCGCCGGGGGACCCCGGGACCCGGGGCACCCTCTTTTGCTGGGGGAACCGGCATTCTAAAGGCCGGTGGTGCGGGCTTGCCACGACGCTTTGGGGCTATGACGCTTTCGGCAGGATCCGAAATGGGGAGGGTTCTTCGGCTCTCCTTGGCGGCTTTCGGGTGATCCTGCTCCAGAGTGACCCGAGCCTTGCCGAGCCCGTGAAGATGTTTCCCGCGGTGATGGGACCCAGGACTTTATGGTGGCCGACGGCGGCGAGGCCCATCGACGCGATGCACCCGCACTGTGAGCAATCGGGGTTGCCGCCAAACTGACATGGGGTGATGCGAGTCTCGAGATCCGCGGAGAAGGTTGCAGTTGTTCTGGCGAAGATGCATGCGGCCGGATCTTGAGGCGGGTGTTCGATCTCGGCGATGAGCGCATGGGGCATGTCGAGGAGGTCGTATTTGCGCCTGAGACGGTGCAGTTCTTCGATGGTGGCTGCCCGCTGTTCTCTCGAGAGTATCTCCATACCGGAAGCGCCTCGCTGCGGCGTGAAGAGGCTGAACCAGACTTTTTGCGTCTCGGGGATGGAGGACCAGAAACGGAGGAACTCGTCGAGATAACCGGGCCGGCCCGCGATCTGCGAGGTTATGGTGCAGTGGATCGCGACTTTCGCGCCTCGAATGTTTTTGAGGATTCGTTCATAGGTGGCGGGCCTGCGCCGGACGTCGTGCTCCGCGGGCAGGCCATCGACCGAGATGACGACGTTCAGGCCGCGGTACTCCTGCCACTGCGCGGGGATGGTGCGGAAGGCGCTGGTGACGACCTGCGTATGGATGCGTCGCCTCTCCAATTCGGGCAGAAGCCGCTCGACCTCTCGATAGCGCACGAGGGGATCGCCGCCGACCAGCGATACGTGGAGCGGTTTGCAACGGTCAACAAGGGCGAGGACACGTCTTACGAGTTCGTCCCCGGTGAAGTCAGAAAGTTGACGGAGCGTGGTGCTGCCGCCGAGATGTGCGTCATCGAAGGCATAGCAGCCTGGACAGCGGAGCGGGCACTCTTTCGTGATCTCGATGGAGATGGAAGGAGCGCGTCCAGCAAGGATGGCCCGCCATGCGGCGAGCACTTCTTGAGTCTTCATTCGTCCCCTCAGGCGCATCGTCAGAGGCGCGGCAGGAATGTTGGATGGAAGGTCCGCGAACAGGACCTCATGGCTGCCAGGGAAGATTTCAGATCAAGAGCGGGAGCTCATATCCGGTCTGGTTGCCGGGTTTCCCGCGGCTACGCCGGGCCGAGGCAGATGTGCTCAAGTCCTTGAACAACCGCGGATGAAAGAGCGTCCCGAGATCGAAGAGGGAGGACAGGTGTCCTCTCAGCTGCACCAGGGCCTGGTTGATCGCATCCTGCGAGCGCTTGATGAGCAAGAGCAACAACGACACCAGGGTCAGTCCGAGAGTGATGGTGGTCTCGGTGTCATGACCGTGCATGAAGTTGTCGTTTGTCCAGACGTTCTGCGTGATTGGAGCGAGGGCGATGACGAGCACCAGGAGCACGAGCACGGCGCGAACGACTCGCGACCATGAGTCTCCCGTGTTCCATTGAGGTTGGCGCATTGGGGCCGGGGGTGCGGGCAAGCGTCCTCGATGTAAGGATACGCCTGCTGAGCATCCGACGGGGCGCACGTTGTCTCCGGTCGGTGGCATTTTCAGGAGATAAGAATTGCCTCCGGGGCGATCGGTTGGCTGGCGGCGAAGTAATTCTCTTTTTCCCTGAGGCGGAAACTTTCTAGCCGAGCGAGGCCGCCAAGGCTTCGTCGATGGTGGCGCGCTTGAAACGGAAGCCGGCCTGGGTGAGGCGCTTTGGAACGGCGCGCGCGCTTGAGAGGAGCGCTTCGTCGGCCATGCTGCCGAGCATGAGTCGCAGGACGAATGCGGGGACGGGCATGATGGCGGGGCGGTGGAGCTGCGCGGCGAGGGCGCGGGTGAATTCGGCGTTGGTGACGGGGTGGGGAGAGGTGATGTTCACAGGGCCAGTGAGAGGGGGCGTGGCTTCGTCGAGGATGAAGCGGACGGCGGCTACGGCGTCGTCGAGGTGAACCCAGCTCATCGCCTGGCGGCCGCTCGAGAGACGGCCTCCCATTCCGATGCGGAAGACGGGGAGCATGCGCGCGAGTGCGCCGCCGCGGCCGGAGAGAACCACGCCGAAGCGGAGGTGGGTTACGCGAATGCCTGCGTCGATGGCGGGGCGCGCGGCCTGTTCCCACTCGCGGCAGAGATCGGCGAGGAAGCCGGAGCCGGGAGAGGAATCCTCGTCGAGCAATTCGTCGCCACGGTTGCCGTAGAAGCCGGTGGCGGAGGCGACGAGGAGGGCTTTGGGTGGTTGCGGGAGGCCGGCGAGGAGACGGCAGAGCGCGCGGGTGGAGTCGATGCGGCTGGTCCAGATCTCGCGCCGGTAAGCGGATGTCCAGCGGTGCGCGGCGACGTTGGCGCCGGAGAGGTGGATGGCGGCGGAGAGTCCGCTTAACGCGTCGACATTTGACGACGGAGGGTCCGTGGAGGGGTTCCACTGCATCTGAGCGGGGGAGGATTGGGGCGAGGTGGGTGGCCTTCGGACTAGTTGAAGGACGCCGGCTCCCGAGGCGACGAGCGAGGAGCGGATGGCAGAGCCGAGCAAACCCGAGGCCCCGCTCAGAAGGCATTTCATATGTTCAGAATGACCTTCAGGAAGCGCTCTTTGCGGTGACCAGTGATTTGATGCGGGAATTCGAATTTTGTAAAATATAAATTGGTTTTGATCTGGGCAACAAAGGCTTCCTTCGGAGTGTTCTCATGACCGATTCAGCTGCCGTTCGCACCGAGGAGACCCAGAAGACGCAGGTCGACAACGAGACCACCGAGCGGTTTATTGCGGAGAAGCACATCGGGGAGCGCATCAAGCGGCTCCGCCTGAAGAAGTCGATGGGCCTGGTGGACCTGGGCCGGCACACGGGACTGTCGGCGAGCTTTCTGTCGCAGCTCGAGACAGGGCGGGTGGTGCCGACGCTGCGCAACCTGGCCCGGATCGCGATGGTCTTCGCCAAGGACCTTTCCTATTTCTTCGAGAGCGAGCCGCAGGCGATGTTCCGCGTGCACCGGCGCAAGGACCGGGTGCGGCTGCCGCAGACCGGAGTGGACAATCCCATGTACTTTTTTGAAAGCCTTGGGTACATGGTTCCGGACAGGCACATGGATCCTTACTTTGCGGAGTTCATCCCGTCGGGTTCGCACCAGGAGCCGAAGGCGCACATGCATCCGGGCTACGAGTTCCTCTATGTGCTCGACGGCGACCTGACGCTGCAGCACGGGGAACAGGGATGCACGCTGAGCGCGGGAGACGCGGTGTACTTCGACTCGGGCGTTCCGCACTCGTATGCGAGCCAGGGAACGAAGCCGGCGAGCGCGTTGATTGTGACCATGCATCAGCCATTGCCCGCCGCGCCCGCGCAGCTTCGCAGCGCATTTCCGGCGGGAGGGGCGCGGCCGACGCCGGTGCAGGGCGGGGGGCAGGGGCCGGGGGAGCGTCACTGACACGGCGAGTTCACCTTGGATATTTTCGCCGTCGGTATTACTCTTACTGGTAGGAGTAATACCATGCGGATCACAAGCAAGGGACAGGTGACCATTCCTCAAAACGTCCGCTTGCGTCTCGGCCTGCTGCCGAATACAGAGGTGGAATTCGAATTGGCCGGAGATCATGCCCGCATTCGGAAGGCCGCAGGGCGCGGAATGAGCAGCCGGGCGAAGATCGCCATCGATGCTCTTCGAGGCACGGCAACCACGGGTATGTCCACGGACGAGATTATGGCACTGACCCGCGATGAGACGCGAGTTGGGCTGAGCCGCCGGTCGAAGCGGCGATGAAGCCGGCGCTGCCGCATCTGGAAAGGCGGCTCCGCAATTGTCGTGGTGTCCTCGTTGACAGCAACATTCTGCTCGACATCGCGACTAACGATGCTTCATGGGTGAAGTGGTCGATCGCAGCGCTCGCGGAGTGTGCAGATCAAACCGTTCTAGTGATTAACCCTATCGTCTATGTAGAGGTTTCGGTAGGGTTTTCAACCATCGAAGAGTTGAATGCAGCCGTGCCCGCCGGGTCCTATACGAGGGAGCCGCTGCCGTGGGAAGCTGGATTCCTGGCCGGCAAGTGCTACCTCACCTACCGTAAGCGCGGCGGGCTTCGAAATAATCCTTTGCCGGATTTCTATATCGGCGCCCACGCCGCTGTTGCGAGCCTTGCTCTGCTGACCCGCGATGAAGCCCGCTACCGGACGTATTTCCCAACGCTCGAAATCCTGGCACCCTAAAAGATCTGCTATCGCTTGCCCTGGAGGGTTTTGGGGTTGATGCCGGCGCGTTTGGCGGCTCGCTTGGCGGCGATGGCGTGCATCTCCTTGCCGATGTGCGACTGGTTGATCGACACCTGGATGGCGAGGTTGATGATGTTGCCGGTGCACCAGTAGAGCGCGAGACCGGAAGCGTAGTGCCACAGCGTGAAGCCGAAGATGATGGGCATCATGATGGCCATGATGCGGCGCTGGTTGGGGTCCATGCCCGGCGACGGCGTGATGAACTGCGTGACGAACATGGTGATGATGATGAGGGCAGGGAGGATGTGCAGCGGGTCGGGCGCGGAGAGGTCGTGCAGCCACGTCCAGTGCGCCTGGCGCAGTTCCACCGTGTTCTGGAGAACGCGGTAGTAGGCGAAGAAGAGCGGCATCTGGATGAGCATCGGCAGGCAGCTGCCGTACATATTGACGCCCTCGGTTTTGTAGAGCGCCATCATCTCCTGGTTCATCTCGGCGCGCTTGGGGTCGGTGGCCTTGAGGTGCTGGTATTTTCGCTTGAGCGCATCGACCTTGGGCTGGATGCGCATCATCTTGAGCGACGACCTCATCATCATGATGCGCGTGGGCAGCATGATGAGGTTAAAGATCGTGGTGAGGATGAGGATGGCCCATCCCCAGTTGGGGATTCCGTGCTCGTAGAGGAAACGCAGCGCGAGGAACAGAGGCTTCGCGATGACGCCGAGCCACGTTCCGAACTGGATGAGCGGCTCGAGCGACGGGCCGTTGGGCTGGCCGTCGGGGCCGATGGAGTGGATGCTCGAGACGAGGTCCATCTGCTTGGGCCCGGCGTAGAGGCGAAGGCGCGTGTAGCCGCTGGAATCTCCGACGGCGATTCCGATGACGTCGGCGGGCTTCTTATCGCCGTTGGGGCTGGATGGGTCGCTGGGCAGATCGATGGTGTTGTGCAGCGTGACGAGAGTGGCGCGCTCGGGGACGTCGGGAAGAAATGCCGCGGTGAAGTAGAGGTCGGTGGTGGCCGCGTACTGGTATTCGCCGTCGAGGGTGGCGTTATTGCTGACCTTGCCCGCGGCGAGGGTGTCCTGCTTGCCGGCCAGGGACCATGCGAAGTAGGAGGGCGTGCGCATGAGGCCAGGAATTGCGCTGCGGCCCTGGAACTCCTCCATGTCGCCGAGGCCCGCGGGCCAGGAGAGGAGCGCGCGCACAGGCTGGCCGTCGCGGCGCACCTGCACTTCAGCGGTGATGACGTAGCTCTGGTCGAAGTGGAATGTCTTTACGACGTCGAGGCCGTTCTGCGCGTAGTGGAACGTGATGGAGTTGGGCGCCTGGACCGTTCCGGTGGCGGAGGCCTGGTAGAGCGCGGAGTTCAGCTGCGACGTGAGAGCGGACTCGTATGTGAAGAGCGAAAGCGGAAAGCCGAAGCGGCTCGAGGCCTCCTGCTGCACCATGTCGAGCTGATGCGCGCCGCTCGAGTCCTTGTAGTGCGGGTCTTTGAGGATCCAGTGCTTGACCAGCGCGCCGCGATTGGTGAAGACGATGCGGTACTGGGCATTTTCGACCGTGGTCTCGGTTTCGCTCGACGCATTGATGGCAGGCGTGGGTGCGGGAGCGGCGTGCGATGTCTTCGAAGTCTGCGATTGTGCAGGACCCGCCGCTTCGGAGGCAGGCGCGGGCGCGGTGGAGGGCTCGGCGGGCGCGCTCTGCTGCTGGGTCTGCGGGGCCGATGACGGCGCGGGGGGCTTGGGCTTCTGGAAGTATTGAAAGCCGAGAAAAATGGCGACGGCGAGAAAGACCATCACCATCATAGAGCTCATATCGCCGCCGCCGCCCTTGTTGGGGCCCTGCGACGATTGAAGATTGGGATTTTGAAATTCGGGCAAAGGATGTGTCCTGTCGTTCAGCGGGCGGCGAATCGCGGTTCGCCGCTGTTTCTATGGTAAAGGCTCGTGGGGAAGCGATGCGTCGCGGCGCGGGTGGCCGGCCGAACGAGAAAGAGGCGCCTGAAGCGGAACCGGGTCAAAGCCTCCGCGGGTGAATGGGTGGCAGCGCAGCAGACGCCATGCGGCGAGCGCGCTGCCGCGCAGCGGCCCACGCATGGCGATGGCCTGGACGGCGTACTCCGAGCAGGTGGGCTGGAACTTGCATCCGCCGACGCCGAGGGAGTGAACCGCGGGCGACAGCCAGCGCTGGTAGAAGGCGAGAAGTGCGAGCAGAATGCGGGTCATTGTGCTGGCTGGGCGACGGCTTCGCGCACGTCCTGAGCGGCCGCGCGCGCGGCATCCGCCCGTGCCTGATTCAGGATACGCACGATCTCGGCTTCAAGTTTCGCGAATTCGATTGTGAGCACGGTACGCCGGGGATGGAAGATCAGATCGACGCCGGCGGGGATCAGGCCGGCGTGGCGCCGCAGGGCTTCGCGCATGCGGCGCTTGATGCGGTTACGCTCGTGCGCCTTGCCGAGCACGCGGCCTGCGGTGAGGCCTACGCGGCCGGGGCTTGAGGGCGCTGCATCGGACTCGATTTCGGATGGCGGGCGAAATGCCATGAACCAGCTCATTGAGGACGACTGCCGCTTGCGGCCGGCGGCATAGGCGCGCTGATAGTCCGCAGTGCGGCGCAGGCGCATGCCGCTGAGCGAAGGCTTATTCGCGGCAGGGCTGGTGAGGTTGAGCGGGTTCGACATGGGCGGCAATGCCGGAGGGACTTGCGGCCGGAGGGAGTGGGAAAAGGCGCGCCCCGGCCGGAACAAGAAGATTAGTCGCGGTGGCCGGCGCTGACGGAGACGCGCTTGCGGCCCGCGGCACGGCGGCGGCTCAGCACGGCGGCGCCGCTCTTGGTCTTCATACGCGCGCGGAAACCGTGCGTCTTGACGCGGCGGTGGCGATTGGGTTGAAATGTGCGCTTAGGCATTGAAATGCGCTCCTGTGTACTCGCTGAAATTTCTGCCTTGTCGGCAATTCTTAAGTATACAGGAGGCTGGCCTTTGAATCCAGCGGCAGGGGGCTGGAGACGAGAAGGGTACGGACGCGAAAGTCGCGCGGCAACCTTGTATTTCGCAGCGCCCTCAAAGCAGTAATCGGATCACGAAGCACCGATGGATAGCACGAAAGTGGTGACCGGAGTCACGAAATTCTCATTGTTTCACCATGCGTGGTGCAAGCCTTAAACAACTCGAGAAAGATATGTGAATGAGGCATTGCAATGACGTCAGGATGTGCTACCATCGGACCCGTTCTACCAAGTTCTCAGACGTCCCACGGAACGAAATTGTCCAGCCTCGGGATAGTACTTTAGAGGCAGATCACGGCAGACAACGGTTGAAACAAACCTAGGACGGGGCCCGAAGGAATTCCCCGCCTGTGGCAGCCTATTGCCAAAATCGACTGGATGAACGTACCGCGGGCAAGTAAGGATCAGCTCGATGGCATTTGCAATGACTCCGGCTCCCACAGCCCTGAACCCCTGGCTTCAGATTCTCGCCGCACTGGAAAAGAAAGTGATTCGCCAGTCGTTCGAGACCTGGCTTAAGCCCACCAGATACAGCCATTCGAACGGACGCACCATCTTCGTCCGTGTACCCTCGCCGGAGTTCCGGCACATCGCGGAGAAGTACGGCGATTTAATTCAAGAGGCGATCGATACGCAGGCGCTCGCGTTCGACGATGTGTGTTTCGTAACGTCTGAGGAAGATCCCTCCGTTCCGGCCGGCAACCGTTTTCCGCCGATCGCGTCGCACGATCCGAAGGCGCCCCCCCCTCCTCCTCCTCCTCCGGTGCGTCCTCCGGAGCAGGCGCGGTTCGACTGGTCATCCGCGGCGCAGCTCAACCCGCGCTACACGTTCGATAATTTCGTGATCGGCAACGGCAACCAGTTTGCGCGCGCGGCCGCGCTGGCGGTTGCGGAGCGCCCATCGCGCGCGTACAACCCGCTGTTCCTGTACGGCGGCGTGGGCATGGGCAAGACGCACCTGATGCAGGCGATCGGCCACGAGGTGAAGCGGCGCCAGCCTTCTTGCAGCATCTGCTATGTGTCGGCGGAGAAGTTCACCAACGAGATGATCAACTCGCTGCGCACGGACAAGATGACGAGCTTCCGAGACCGGTTCCGCTCGGTGGACGTGCTGCTGATCGACGACATCCAGTTCATCGCGCAGAAGGAGCGGACGCAGGAGGAGTTCTTCCACACGTTCAACGCGCTGCACGAGAGCATGCGCCAGATCGTGATCGCGTCGGACCGGCCGCCGAAGGAGCTTGCGGAGATCGAGGACCGGCTGCGGTCGCGGTTCGAGTGGGGACTGATCGCGGACATCCAGCCGCCCGATCTCGAGACGAAGGTGGCGATCCTGCAGAAGAAGGCCGAGACCGAGCAGGTGATTCTGCCGACGGACGTGGCGCTGTTCATTGCGTCCAATGTTCGGACCAATGTGCGGGAACTCGAAGGCGCGATGACGCGGCTGATCGCGTGGTGCCAGCTCAACCACATGGAGATCACGCTGCCGGCGACGCAGCAGTGCCTGAAGCAGTTCATCGACCTGCAGGTGCGCAAGATTACGATCGAAGCGATTCAGCGCGCGGTCGCCGAGCAGTTCGGCATGAAGGTGACCGACCTGAAGCAGCGCAACAACGCGCGGCAGGTGGTGGTGCCGCGGCAGATTGCGATGTACCTGGCCAAGCAGATGACCGAGGCAAGCCTGCCGGAGATCGGAAGGCAGTTCGGCAACAAGCACCACACCACCGTGATGCATTCGGTGGCGAAGATTGAGGAACTGCGGCGGACGGACAAGGACCTGCACCGCACGCTGAACAAGCTGCAGGAGACGCTGAACGGCTAGGCGGGATGTAAACGCAGAGCAGATCAAGCAAAGAGGCCGCGCGAGGAGCGCGGCCTTCTTGCGTGGCGAGATGGCCGAACGAGTTATTGGGCCTGGGGCTGCTGCTGCGCTGGTTCCTGCACGACGAGATCGTCGGCCAGCGTGAAACGCACGACTGTCTCCGCGGGAATGTCGATGTCGCGGTTGCCGGTGAGGCCAGCGGCCGCGGTGCCGGCTCCGGCGCCCGCCAGCCCGCCGACGAGCAGGCCGACGCCGCCTGATGCCACGCCGCCAACCAGCATGCCGAGGCCCGAGCCGCCGCCGATGAACGCGGCGCTGCGCTTGCCTTTGCCCTTCTTGCGCTCGGCGAATGCGCGCGTCTCAAGCGGGTACTCGGTTCCGTTGAGCGTGACGGAGGTAAGGCGAAGCTGGAGTATCGAAGCGCCCTTGAAGTGACCGCGCTTGTGCGACGCGTCGACGACGCCTTTGACGGGCGCGCCCTTGGGGACGAGAATGCCGCCGTCGCTCGCCGCGACGGGCTCGACGACTTCACCCGTGAACTGGTCGCCCGCATGGCTGGTCTTTACGCTGATGCGCTGATCGACGCGGATCGCGAGCGACGTTCCCGCGGGGATGCTGACGTTGACCGGCGCGGGCGGCTGCGGCATCTGCAGCGGCTGCCGGGCAGTGGAGAAGGCGGGGGAGCCAACCGGGGAGACGGTGGGATCAGAGGCCGCGGGAGCCGGAGAGCCCGCGGGCGGCGGAGCCGTGGTGGTCACGACAGTCGGTTCCTTCTGTCCCTGGGCGGGCGGCTGCACGACGGTGGTGATGGTGTTGCCGGCCTTGTCGACTGTGACGACCTGCTGGGGCTGGCCGGTGGCGGCCGCCTGTTTCTTGGCCTGCTCGAGGGCCTTCTCCTGCTTGCTGGAGCAGCCGGACACAGCAGCGACGAAGAGCGTTGTGACGAACAGCAGCGCCAGAAGCCTTACGCAGCTTTGGCGAATTGAACCGTGGTTCGACATGAGTGATCCTTTCTTGTTCGTTGGTCTCGTGCGTTGGTCTCCTGCCTGGACCTTGCGACTATGGGAATGGGAAGTAAATGGGGGACCATTCTATTTGATGCGCGCGGGCGCAGTGGCGCTGCCCGGCGAATTTTCGGATCAGATTTTTTCGCGCAGGCGCGGCGGCGATTACACTCTTCGGCAATGGACAACGAACGCGTCCGCGAGATATGCATGGCGCTGCCGAACGCGGCGGAGACGGTGAACTGGGGCCATCACCTTGTTTACTGGGTGGGCGACCGCGACATCGGAGGCAAGATGTTCGCGATGACTGACCTCGACGGCACCGGGTTCGGAGTGCTCTGGTTTCACTGCGGAGCGGAGAGGTTTCACGAGCTGCTTGAGATCGAGGGGATGTCTGCTTCGCCGTACCTGGCGAAGGCGCACTGGGTCACGATGGAGCGATGGGACGCGCTGCGGCCGCGGCAGATTGAAGACGAGTTGCGGCGCGCTCACGGACTCATTTACGAGAAGCTGCCCAAGCGGACGAAGGCGATTCTGGCGATGCCGGAGAAGGAGCGCGGCAAAGTGATCCGCGAGCGGAAGAAGATGGTGGCGGCGCGGGGGGAAAAATCGCGGTGAGCATGATTAAAAACCACGCATTACCTGGAGATGAGAGTTCTCTCATTAGACGTGTAAGACGCGGTGAGACCCGTGGAGATTGGGTCTTACGGTTTTGCGCGGCGTAAGACCGGGCGGAGGACCGCGTCAGGCGCGGTAAGACACGATTTGGGATCGTGTAAGACGGCGTAAGATACGGTGTCTTACACGCGTGGCGCGCGAAGATTTCGCGGATAGAGGTTTCAAGACAGCCAACCAGTCGACTAGCGGGCCGCACGCAGCCTCATTTCAAAAGCGGAAGGTGATCCGAGGGTGATTCAAGAAGGGGAAAGAGCGAGACAGAAAGTTAGCGTTGCGCCATCAGCAACCGCAATTCGGCACCCTGCCCTGATATGATGCGCGCGCCGTCGGGGGTCTTCGATGCGGCGCCCCCGGCGATCCCGACCGAATAGTCGAAGTCGCGGAATTGATAATGCAGACGGTCTGCCGCAACATCGCGAAGCGCGCTGCGCTCCGGAACCCACTCGAACGTGAGCGCGAGCCGAGTTTGTTTGGACACGTTCTTGATGCTGAATGAAATTGCGCGCTCGGTGAAGATCACATCGAGACTTCCTCCGGTTGAAAGCGGAATTGCTGCTCGCAACGTTGATGCGTCTTCATCAACGGAAGGCACTTCGGCAGCTGTGGGAGAGCTCTCCTTTCCATCCTTGTCGATCAGCACGAATTTTCCCATGGCTCTCTCGCCAGCGCGGCCCGCGTGCGTCTCGTCATCGCTCCAGTGATAGCCATCGAGCACTGCAAGCATTCGCTGTTCGATGCCGTGGCGTTGAACGACATCTTCGAGGTAAGGCTCCGCGAACCGGTCATCGTAGACATGCAGATCGCGGAGATAGAATTCGTTGTTGCGGAAGTGCAGATTGGCGCGGAGATATTTGCTCTGGTACCAGACGGTGCGTTCGGGCGTGGCTGTTTTCGCGAACGGGTCCGCAAACGGATCCAGGAGCATGACCTGGGCCTGAGCGGGCGTGGACGCGAACGTGCGTTTGAAGCGCCGTCCTGTCTCGCCCATTGTTTCGACACGAAAGCTGCCCTGATTCCGGACGCTCGAGAGCTTCGCCATCTGCATGGGGTAGCCTTTGCGCATCATCGGCCAGCCGAAGCTGTTTTCCTGGCCGAGCTGCGCGTAGGCGAAAGACAGGCTGGGGCCGCGCGCGATCATCTCAAGAAATCGCTCGACGAATATTTCAGATTGCCCCGAAGGCCACACCGGTTCCATCGTGTCGGGATTTGGAAGCCGGTTGTCGTAGTAGTAGACCGGGTCCTGGCCGAGCAGGCGAAACACGGGAGTGGCAATCTGGTTGTGGGTGTCGAGCGCGGGGCTCCAGGCGTTGCGCCGGCTCGGATAGTACCCGGCGATGGGCGCGCCCCAAACGGTGTAGCCGTCGGTGTTCAACTGGTCGCGAACAACGGCGAAGGCGTCGGCGCGGTAGCTGGTGGAGAAATGCTCCATGCTGACGGCGTCGAGGTTCCAGGAGGCGATGGTCTTTGCATCGCGGCCGAAGACGCGGCGGAACGTCTTCATCGCGGTGTCGGCCAGCGTGCGGCGTTCAGCCGGCGGGTATCCGATCGAGTATGCGACGGGAACGTGATAATCCCATTCCCACTTCGGGTCTCCGCGCCAGGCGATGCCGGCGTCATCGCAGATCCTGCGGTTCATCTCGAACCAGATGCCAACCTCGTTGTCTGACGGCATCTCCTTGTTCAGGAACTCAACGAAGGGGCCTTCAACCATCGCGTCATACTGGAGCAGCCAGGTTGCCGGAAATTGATATTTCCTAATCAACGCCATCTGCTCTCTGACGGGCTCAAGCAGGTCGGTGGGGGTGCGAGGCTCCTCTGCGCGAACAAAGTTCATGATGTTGATGGAGCGCAGCGGCGGTTGGCGGTCGGGGGCTTCTCCGCGTAAGACAGGAAGAATGCTCGCGGCGATGGCGGTTTTGAGCGCGCCGCCGATCAACTCGCGCCGCGTACAGGAGACAGCTCTTTTAGGCGCGAGTCTGAATCGTTCAGGCATGAATTACCAGACGCGGCAGGCCGTGGCTGCAACCATCTTGTCGGTCTTCTTGCAGCTGAAGCTTTTGGCAAATTCGGGCAGATCGGTGAGCACGGTGTTGGCGCGATACTCGTCGGGCGCGTGGGGGTCGGTCTGGGCCTGGGTGCGGAGTTGCTCGGGACGCGTTTGGGTGCACCACTGCTGCGCGTAGGCGATCCAGAAGCGCTGGTCGGGCGTGTAGCCGTCCATTTTGGCGTTCATGTCGAGGTGTGCGGCCTCGTTCTTGTCGAGCCACGCGAGCCATGCGATCCAGAGGCCGCCGAGATCGGCGAGGTTCTCGCCGAGCGTGAGCTTGCCGTTGAGGTGAACGCCGGGCACGGCCTCAATGGCATCGTATTGCTTGACCATGCACTCGGCGCGCTGGTTGAATTTTGTTTCGTCGTCCTTGGTCCACCAGTCTTTGAGGTTGCCGTCCTTGTCGTACTGGCGGCCTTCGTCGTCGAAGCCGTGCGTAAGCTCGTGGCCGATGGTGGAACCCATGTCGCCGTAGTTGGCCGCGTCGTCTTCCTTGTCGCTGAAGAAGGGCGGCTGGAAGTAGCCGGCGGGGAAGTTGACGTTGTTCTGCTGCGGATCGTAGTAGGCGTTGACGGTGGGCGGCGACATGAACCACTCGCCCTTGTCGACGGGCTTGCCGATCTTGGCGATCTCGCGGTCGAAGTCGAACTGGCGCACGCGCTGCTGGTTGCCGAGAGGGTCGCCGCGGACGATCTCGAGCTTTGAGTAGTCGCGCCACTTGTCGGGGTAGCCGATCTTGTTCATCACGGTGTGGAGCTTCTCTTTGGCCTTGGCTTTTGTCTCGGGGCTCATCCAATCGAGCGAATCGATGTCGCGGCCCATGGCGTCTTCAATGGCGACGGTCATGGTGAGGGCGCGCTGCTTGGCTTCAGGCGGGAAGTACTTGCCGACGTAGACCTGGCCGAGCGCTTCGCCCATCTCGCGATCGACGCGGCTGGTGCAGCGCTTCCAGCGCTCCTGCTGCTTTTCGGCGCCGTTGAGGACGTGGGCGTAGAAGCGCCAGCTTTCCTGCTCGAACGGCTCGGGCATGCTGGTTCCGGCATAGGAGTGGATGAGCTGCCAGCGCAGGTATGTCTTGATCTGCTCGAGATGCGTGTCGCCGAGTATCGTGTTGAACTCGGCGAAGAACTTCGGCTCGGTGTCGTTCATACTTCCGCTCGCCGGTGCACGAGCGGCCTCAGTATAGGAGGCGAGCGAGAAATGCGTAAGGCTCTTGCCGAAGTCGGCGATCTCGGTGGGGTGATTCAGGTTCTGCGGGTCGCGCTGCTCGGTGATGGTGAGCGAGGCCCGGGCGAGCCGTGTTTCGAGAGCAAGCACGGATTCGGCGTCGAGTGCGGCCTTTGCTTCGGGCTCTCCGGCAAGCGTGAATATCTTCCTGATGTGTTCAACGTACTGGCGGCGCTGTTCGATGGATTTGGGATCGGTGCGCGTGTAGTAGTCGCGCTCGGGAAGGCCGAGGCCGCCGGCGAAGTAGAAGCTGATGACGCGGCTGGCGTCGGCGAAGTCCTGCGAGGAGCTCATGGCGAAGAATGCATGCACGCCGATGCGGTGCAGGTGGCCGAGAAGCGCGGGAAGGTCGCTCACGGAATTGAGGGCCGCGATGCGGTCGAGCTCGGGCTGGAGCGGCGCGGTGCCTGCCTTGTCGATTGCCGCGGTGTCCATGCAGCTTGCGTACTCGTCGCCGATCTTCTGCTCGTTGGGGGTGCGGGCTTCAGGATGCTCTGAGGCTGCAGCTTCGAGTATCTGGCGCAGGTGCTGGCGGTTCAGCTCGGAGAGCTCGGTGAAGCGCCCGTACGAGGTCTGGTCGGGCGGGAGCGGGTTTTTCTTGAACCAGCCGTTGCAACTGAAGCGGTAGAAGTTGTCGCAGGGGTCGACCGACTTGTCGAGGAGCGAGGGATCGAAGACGCGCAGCTCGGAGGGCGACGGGGCGGATGTCGAGGCGGGCGCGGATTGGGGGTTGCCCTGGGATAGGAGCGGCGTGGAGGTGAGAGCGGCGAGAGCCAAGGCGCTCAAAAGCGATGGAGCTGCGAAGCGTGACATGCCGACACTTTATCACCCGGCCGGGCGGGACTGGGCGGGTCACGGAGCGCCGATACAATAGCAATTGCAGGGAATTTTCCCCACGAGGAGCACGACTAGTGGCGCAACGCACGTTCAGCATCATCAAGCCGGACGCGGTCCGCAATGGGCACGCCGGCGCCATCCTGGCCGAGATTGAGAAGGCCGGTTTCAAGATTATTGCGATCAAGAAGCAGTCGATTTCGAAGGACGAGGCGAAGGGTTTTTACGCCGTGCACAGCGCGCGGCCGTTCTTCGAAGGGCTGACGGAGTTCATGTCGTCGGGGCCGATTGTGCTGATGGTTCTCGAGAAGGAGAACGCGATTGCGGACCTGCGCAAGCTGATGGGCGCGACGAATCCTGCGAACGCAGAAAACGGCACGATCCGGAAAAAGTTCGCAACGGATATCGAGAAGAATGCGATTCACGGCTCGGACGGCGAGGAGACCGCGGCGTTCGAGATCGGGTACTGGTTTGCGGGGTATGAACTGATCTAAAGGCAGAGACTAGTGGTTAGTGGGTAGTGATCAGTGATGTCGCCGCGCTCAGGCGAAGAGGTCGTCAATCTTCTGGCGGAGCGCGGCGATTTCTTTCTGCATTTCTGCGATGACGACTTCGAGATGCGCAATCCGGTCGTCGTTTTCCGATGAAGCGTCTGAGGTTGCGTGCGGCTGATTCGCTTGCGGGGCCGATTCCACTGAACCGGAGAGCAGATGGGCGTACCGCGACTCCTTCGTTCCGGGCGCGCGCGGAAGAACGGCGGCCATGGGCGGCTCGCGCTCCATCAATCGCTGCAGGCCGCCGATAACGTCGGCGATCTCTTCAAAGCGGTGCATACGCTCGGTGCGGCCGCGCAACTCGCCGGGCGTTTGCGGCCCGCGAAGCAGCAGGACGCAGAGAAGGGCAGTCTCGGCACGGCTCAGGTTGAAGGCTTCGCCGAGCCAGTGCTCGTACTTGGTGACGCGGCTGTCTGCGGTGCGCGACCGCCCGGCGAGACGCAGGTCTTCGAGACCGTGCAGCGCATGGCGCACAGCTTCTTCGTCGAGGTCCATGACGGGCTCGCGGTTGGAGCGCTGGTTGCACGCGTTGATGAGTGCGTTGAGCGAGAGCGGGTAGTACTCGGGCGTGGTGACCTCCTTTTCGACCAGCGCTCCAAGAACGCGCGCTTCGACGGCCGTCAATCGAATCGACTGCTCTGCATCCATGCCCCGATTGTCGCATCCGCGTCGCGGAGTGGATGTTCTGGATTCGGCGATTGAGTGCGTAATATGCCCTGTTTTCGGGGCAAACACCCGGCCTGCTCTGCGATACTGATTAGTCATGCCGATCGCCGACCTGCAGCTAGCCGCCCAGAAAATCGCTTCTCTCCTCGCCAATCTCAACAAGCTCGGCGGAATGCGCCTGAAGTACCGCATCACCGCGGGAGATGGCGCACGCGATCCGCAGGGAATTGAAGCGCGGGTGATTTACGTAGAGCTGGCGGGGCCGGATGCGCCCATGCTGACGCAGCACAATGGCGAACTGCTGCGCGCGCTCGAGACCATCGCCGCGCAGATGCTGCGGCTCGACCCGCGCGAGCACGATCTTGTGAGCTTCGATGCGGGCAACTTCAAAGCGCTGCGCGCGCAGGAGCTGCGCATGGCCGCCGAGACGGCTGCTGAGAAGGTGCGCAAGACCGGCGTACCGTATGCGTTTCCGCCCATGAACAGCCGCGAGCGGCGCCTGCTGCACATGGCCTTCCGCGAGATCGAGGGCGTGGAGACGGCGAGTTCGGGTGAGGGCCCGGACCGCTTTCTCGCCGTGTTTCCCGCGGGGAAGACGAACCTGCCGGTAAACTCGCCGGTGAGGCCACGCGGCTTCGGACGCCGGTAGCCGCATCGGCGCCAGCAGGTTGCGCAATCAGAATTTTGCTTCGAACTCGCGGAATCGCCGCTCGAGTTCCCATTGCGCGGCGGCCTTCTGGCTGCTGTAGAGGAACGCCTTGCAATCTGCCGATTGCTTGTCTCCGCCGGATGCCTGGCCGCGGCAGGCAGCGCGCGGCGCGGTAAAGACGTCGGGCTCGGCCCAGAGGCTTTCGCCGGGGAGGAAGTTGTGCTCCATGCTTGTGCGCGCGAGTTGTTTCAGGTCAAGGTAGGCGAGGCGGTAGTCGATTGCGGCGCGCTGATACTCGCGAGTGAGTTCAATACGGCTCACGCCTTCGTCGTCGGTCGAAAGCGCGACGGGAACATGCGCCGCGCGATAGACGGGGAACGGATGCTCCGATCCCTTGACGCCGAGGATGCCCTCGTTGGAGCTGAGGTTGATCTCGACCATGACGTGCTTTGCGGCCATCTCCTTCAGCAATTGTTGTGCGCGGGTTTCGTACATGATGTCGACGCCGTGGCCGATGCGTTCGGCGTGCCCCAGTTCGACGGCCTGGCGCACGTGAAAGAGCAGGCCTTCGGGCGGGACCACTCCAGGCGCGAGTTCGCCGGCATGCAGGGTGATGTGGACCCTGGGGTAGACGGAGTGCAGAAAGTCGAGCATGCGCATCTGCAGCGTGTAGTCGCGCATGGAGACGAATCCGTCCTCGGGCTGGACGAAGTTGATGCCGACGAAGCCGGGCTCACCTTCCTGGATAGAGCGCTGGATAGTTTCAAAACCGAGAAGGGTTTGCGCGAACACTGTCTCCGGCGGGTTGGCGCGGAGAATCTGGTAGATGTAGCGGATCTCGACCTTGCAGGCAGGCGCGGCCTGCGGGGTTCCGCAATGCTCGATGGATTTGCGGTTCTGCTCGGTGGTGCGCACGTCCTTCATGTCGTCGGGGACTTCGTCGCGCAGGCCGCGGTCGAGCAGGTCTTGCCGCAGCTTCGCGAAATCGACAGGCTCGCTGGACGGCCAGCCCATTTCTTTCCCGATGAGCGCGGCATGCGTAAATGGGGGCGTCTGCATCAATTCAAGGTACTGCTCGTTTTGCGTCGCGGCGCGGCTGGCTACCTCGTCGACCCATTCGCCTGCGTGGCTTTTGTCGATTCCCCCGAACTTTCCGAAGGTGGCGAAGAACTGGTCGTGCCCGCTGAAGCCGGGCGTGGGAACAAAGCTGCGCATGGAGAACGAATTCACCAGGCGGTCGTAGAGGCTTTGGTCGGCCGAGGCGAGCGTGTGACCGGTGAGTCGCGCTGCGGGCACGAGGGGATCGGCGCACGGCGGACGAGCAAATTTCAACTCTGCGGGGTCAACGCAGAGGCCGTCCTCTCCGGCGTCGCGGATAAACGTCTCGGCGTACACGGCGCCCGAGAGGTGCATGTGCAGATCGGCGCCTTTGGGGAATTGCGCGAGGAAGGCATAGACGGCGAGCGGGCCCTCATGCAAGGCGGCGTCGTAGGCTCGAGCTGCACGTGCTTCCGACCCGGAATCTGATCTGCGAGCGGACTCGCCGGATTGCGGAGTGGCCTTTGCGGGGGCTTGGCTGTTTGCATGGAGTGCGAAGGCGAGGCTCGAGAGCCCGACCACGAGAGCAAGCACAAATCGGCTGGCGGCCCGTGAGGAAGAGTTGCGCATGGTGGGTCCAGTGTAGGGCAATCTGGCGCGTCTTCGAACTGAAAATAGGAGGGTTTCCGGCTGCCTGCCGGGCGGCGCTCCGGGTCCGCGAGCTTGGTTGGCCGCGCTGGAATTGGTATACTTACAAAAGTTGTTGCATCGCACTGTTCGAGGACGCCCACCTATTCCGGCTCCAACCGGATTCCCGCACAGGAAATTGCAACGCAGTCTGCACTGAGGCCAGGTAGCTCAGTGGTAGAGCGCGGCCCTGAAAAGGCCGGCGTCGGCGGTTCAATCCCGTCCCTGGCCACCATCTTCTATAACGCTCAGCGATTTCCCTTGTCTTTCAAATCAGGTCGTGGACACGATATGGGTACACCCTGGACCGGAAATCTGCCCGCCTGTCGTTTCCTGAACCGCGCAATTCACGAAGCGTTTACCTATTGTGAACGCAAGTCCTGTATTCCGAACGGTACCGGCGAGTGGAGGAAAAGGCGATCAAATGAGGTGTCGTTACCTGTTCGATTGCGTTCTTTGCGTCCCCGCAATATTGGCTGGATCCTCTTGTCTCCCGGCGCAGGGCGTAAGCGCGATGGTCCCGGTGGGCAGTCAGGCCGATGGGCCTGGCGCAATGCTTGGCATTGGCCGGGCTCATATTTCTCGCTACGACCATCACCGTGCCGGAGCCATTGATCCTTCCGCCTCCTACAACGCCCCGGTCGTCAGCACTTTGCAAGTTGAGCCGCAAGGGCCGTCACTGTATCCGGCGCTCTATCGAGGGGTCGTGCAAGGAAACATACTTTATATTACGGAGCAAGATACTGTAAATGGTAACTCCAACCTTGAACTTATCGATATCTCATCTCCTGCGGCGCCAGCGAAACTAAGCAAGACGGCTGGATCGGGCGCGGGAATGAACGGGATTGCGGTGAACGGCCAGTATGTCTACGTTTCCTACTGGAAAAGCAGCGTGGTGCAGGTTTTCGACGCCACCAACCCAAGTTCGCCGACGCCGGTGGGGTCAGTTACAACAGCTTGTAACAGCGCCACTAACAAGGGTTTGTATGGAGCGTTAGTGATCTCCGGACATTATCTTTATGCTCCATGCGCTAACCCCGCTCTCTCCCCACCTTTTACAACCGGCTTTATCGACGTGATCAACATTGCCAATCACGCATCTCCTTCGGAGGTCGGCCAGATCACCGCTCAGAACATGACTAATCCTACGTCCCTGGCGGCGTCGGGACAGGTGTTGTATGCCAGCGAGCCCTCCGAAGCCGACGGATCCGGCGGTCATTTTTCTGCCGTGTGTGCTTACAGCCTGGCGGGCGGTCCAGTTCCGGCAGCTCCAGTTTCCTGTGCTTCGGTTGGCCATTCACCTCAAAACATCGCGGTGCAGGGTACGACTGTCGCAGCGTCGATAGGCGACGACGATGAGCTCGATATTGTTGACTTTTCAAATCCAGTTAGTCCGAATGTGTACAGCGCAGCTCTCGATCCCAGCATTTGCGTACACCCATACGTTGAAAACATGGTTGCATTCCAGGGTTCCACGGTGTTTGTCGGGTGCAGCAACTCGCCGTTTGGAAATACGGAAGGCAACAGCGGACCGGGGTACGGGGTTGAGGCGGTCGATGTTACGAATATCACTGCGCCAACGTTGCTCGGAACTCTGCTTGGATCGTCCGGCAACAGTTTTGCGACGATTGTTCCCAATGGGAGCTATCTCTATCTAGGAGGTTATCCCGGGCAGGATGGCACCACAAGCTCCACTGCCGGTGTTCTATACACCGTTGACACGGGCGAGGCAACAATCACGAACATCACATTTCTGCCAACGAGCTTGTCCTTTGCGAGCCAGACTATAGAGACGACGAGCGCGGCGCAGAGCGTGACGCTGAGCAACACGGGAACGGCTGCGATAACGATCAATGGAATTACGATCACCGGAACCAATCCCAGCGACTTCGCTCAGGCCAATACCTGCGGAACCAGTGTCGCGGCGAACGCGAGTTGCAGTATCAGCGTGACCTTTACCCCGACCGCCGCAGGTGCACGCAGCGGCTCGTTGTCGGTTTCTGACAACGCCTCCGGGAGTCCTCAGACCGTGCCCCTGTACGGAACGGGGGCGACGACACAAACACCGGCGGGCGTAATCTTCAACGCGATCGGTTCGCCGGCTCTTTACCTCGAGACGGGAGAGGCGGCAGCGCAGGAGTTACAGACACTTATCTCCGGAACAAACTACCAGTGTCTCTGGACCGGAGGCAGCGGCGCCCTTGTCGCGACCGACCCTACGACGGGACAGTCAGAGAATGGCCGATCCTGGATCGCCTGGAGCATTGATACGGTTGACGACGGCACCTCGTGCGCGAATCCCGGCACGTCTCCGCAGATTTACTCCTATCTGCAGAGCGACTCTGTAATCGGCACCCGCTGCCTCTTCAATGGTTGCATCATTATTAACAGTGCGTCGGGCGGGGCCACGCTGAACTCTGTTTTCCAGGCACCCTGCACGCTCGACGGATCGACGCCAAACGAAGAGGTGTGCACCCTGCCGGCTTCAATCGCTGCTTACTGGGGGAGCGGCCTTCCGGTGAGCGCGGCCGGCACGGATATGCGCCCGGAAGACGCAGAGTTTGCCACCCTGCGGGCGCTTGCGCCTTGCGGATTGCCGTTTCCGATCAACTCGGCGGAGCCCACCCGGTTCCTAGGACTGGGATACACTTCCGGCGGCGCATCCATCAGCAGTTTCTATAGCTCCGGATCGTTCCACGTAACCAGCTTCACCCTTCCCGCGGGAGGGTACACTGCCTACCGCATCGGTGCAGCGCCGATCGTCGTGCACATCAACCAGACCGATGGAACTGCGTTGGGCGCGGGCGCGGCAGGATTTGCTGACACGAGTATTACAAATATTGACAGCGCCAGCCTCGCGGGGTTCCTGGACGGAAGCCGATCAAGGACGCAGGATCTTCCGGGAGCGACCGGTTCGAGCCAAGGTGTCACGGTCCTCATCCGCGAGCCCCTTTCCGGCACATACAACACGATGGAACTTAACGTTTCGAACACGAGCGACAACCAGACCTCGATGGACGTGGGCGAGAACCAGACTGCGACGCAGCAGAATTGCGCCGGACCGTTGCCGAAATCGAACCCAATGGACATCGCGACCAAAGCCGGCGCTCGCACCCGCGTGATCGGCTCCAGTGAGATGGAGAACGTGATGTTCGGCACGGGCAGCGAAGCCGCTCTTCCGTTCCCCGCCGTTCTCGGCTGGTCCTCCTGGAGCGAGGCGAACTTCAAGAACGCATATTCAGGCAAAGCAAACTTCAATGCCGACGCCAGGTACCTTATGGTCGACGGCGTCGATCCGCTGCAAAGCACATTTACGGGCGGTGTCATTCCTACTGCGGGCAACGGCCTGCTTGCGGGCGTCACCATGTCCCACGTCATCGACGGCAGCTATCCAATATGGTCGTTTCTCCGCCTGGTGTGCGCGGGCAATGGCAGCAGCGCAGCCTGCACCGCCGCGGGCAACCTGGCCAAGTCGGCTCAGAACTATGTTGCGCTGGGCGCCTCAGCTGATGCCCTGCACCCGCCGGACTTTGTGCCGGTGGCCAGCTCGACGAGGGCCTGGAATTCGCAGGTCATTCGCTCGCACTTCATGCCTGCCGGTATCGGTTCTCCTTGTGGTCCGGTCGCCAACGGCACCGGTCCCAGGACAGGGCCTCACGCTGCACCCGAATGCGGAGGTGATGTGGGCGGCGTTGTCTACACGATTCAGGGCGACCTGGATTTTGAAACCGACTTCCAGAGCGGCATTGGCGTCAAGCAAGTAGGCGAAATCAACCGCCGCCGCTAAACGCAGCTTTCACCGGCAGCAAGCTGGACGTAATGAAAACTTCCTGACGGGCCCGGGCGGGGCGTTCAAGGAACGCGGTAGTAGCTGCTGTTGCGCCGGAATCGTATGTATTCCCTTGATCCGATTTCTCCAATGACATCCATGCACGACATCCATTGGACATTCTCGCTCTCCGCAAGCGCGCACACGCAATCCCGGAGATGATCGAAGTCCTCCGGGGCCAGGAAGGCGTGATGGGTAAGCAGTCCCACTGGTGATTCGAGATTCCATCGTGCGCGGAAGTTGAATGCGCGAAGGATTTTCCTGGTGAGCGCCTCAACCCCAATGAACGCGCCCCCGCTCTTCCAATCTGACGCGTCAATTTCTATGTTCACGTCCAATGTTGAATGGCGAATCAGACGCGCGGAGAGAGCAGCGTCCTGAGAGACGGCTAAATAACCGAGCGCCGGCAAGGATCTCAACAGCCAGGGAGAGCAGCCATGCCAAGGCGGCACAAAGACCGGAAGAAATGCGTTTCCGAATCTCGCTTCGAGCAGATCGCGCCCCTTGCGCAGCTCCGTCTTCACTTCGGAAACCGGTCGCCATTGCGGATACTCGCTAGGATTGGCCTTTACTCTGGACCAATTGGTATGCATCCACCCATGCTGCAGCACGTGCGTTCCGCGAACGCCGTCAATCACTCCGGGAAGTGTCGAGTCCATCAAACCTGGCACGACCGCAAGCGCAATCGGCGTACCCTGAGCGGCCTTCAGCAGCCTGCGCAACTTTAGAGAATCGCAGTGCGCGTCGTCGTCTCGCCACCACATTCGAAAGCGGTGTCCCCTGGCTCGCAATTCACGGAGTTTCTTACTGAACGCACCCAGTGCGTGGGTTGTGCTCCCGGGCGCAGAGATTACGTGATCGAGTTCGGGTCGCTGCATTGGAGAATAGATGGGCGGCATATTTGTATCGGGCCATCGCACGGAGGGCGGGAATTCTGCTTCGCTGCCTGACTGACTTGGGGATAGAAAACGATCGCTCGAGTTAAACCGAATGAGAGGGGAAGAATTTCCGCGGGCGTCGAGGTCATCCATTCAAATCGACGCGTTTTCGATTTTGAAGAGTGCGGATTCGGAATTCATCGGGCCGGGAAGCCGCAGACGCTGCATGCCTGCCGACCCATCAAGTTGGATGACGCTGAAAGAAGGCTGGCACTGCGACTCGAAGCATAACGCACTTTCCTTGTTCATGCCGAGTATAGCGCGACCTCTGCGCAAACCGCAGCCCACTACGCAACAAAAAATGGCCTAAAAGTCGATCCATGATTCTTGCGGGAGAATTCCTTGCAGACAGATATATCTGCACCTTCCGGCTAGTTAGAGAAGATACTCGGCGCCGGGGGGCGTTCATATTCAATGCGCTCATCAGATAGGCCCAATCGTACCCAATTATTCGCGTGCAGGGCTTTGTTTTCTCCGCAAAAAAGTTGAGATATTCGAAGTGATGGGCGACGCGATTTTCCATTTTGTTGCCCTCTATTCTTCTGGTATTAATGGTTCCCGAATTTAATGACGGCGCAATAATTGGTTGTTTTAGTGCGTGCTATTATCAGGCACCGTCTTAAGGAGTCCACCAGCGATCAACGCGCAGCGCTGACTTGTGGCTTCCTCGAAAAAACCTGCTTGACCCGTTGAAACCCACAGGCGCAAAACGTCATTAGCTTGGTGTTTTGCGCATTATCAGACTGGATCATGTCTTGTGCTGCGTCGGGGTGGAAGTATGCCCGGAGTTGCAACGGGACCGGAGCCAGCAAGAGATCAAATCGCGATTGAGGAGAAAATCATGAGGAGAAAGAACATTCTTCTTGCGGTCGGCATGGTGCTGCTGGCTGCGTCGCCTCTTTGTTTGCATGCCCAGTCCGGATGTACGGATTCACCTGAGGACCCGACTGCAGTTCTCGCTCTTTTGGGATCTGCTGCCGTGTTCGGTGAGTACATCCGGCGCCGCTTCCTGGCTGGCAGAGCAAGCCGAAGGGAAAACCAATAATCAACGATTCTGCCGGCACGCAGGAATGGCTTCGAATTCCTGAAGCCATGACAGCGTGTCGCGTTCACTCAAATCAGGGGCGTGAAGTCCTTTGTTTATCGTACGCAAGCGCCAACGCGAACTCGCGGATAGCCCGATTTTGGTTGAACAACGGGTATTTTTTGCCCGTTGTTCAACCTGCAAGAAGGCGGGACAACCATCGTGGAGCATGTCGGAGAGCCGCAGGTCAGCCTATCCAATCATGGGACGGAAGTGTCCCTCTTATACGAGGAGCTTCGTCCGTCGCTTGGTGCGTACTTATTCACCCTCGGCTTGATTGACCCAGAGGCAGAAGACCTGATTCAGGAAGGATTCTTCCGGCTGGTGCGTGTTCTCGCCGCTGAAATCAGGGTAAACAACCCTCGCGGCTGGCTGTTCCGGGTTGTTCATAACCTGGCCATGGACGTCTACAGAGACGCGGATCGAGACGGCGTGGTGATTGACGAGAGCCAACTGTGGATACAGCAGCAGCAGGTTGATCCGGACCCCAATCCCGAGCAGGCGTATTCACTGCGAGAACGATTGAAGCTCGTGAACGCTGCCGCTCTGAGTCTGACTTCTCAACAGCGGGACTGCCTTTTGCTTCGGGCTGAAGGCAGATCTTATCAGGATATCGGTTTGACACTCGGCATCAGCACGCAGCGCGTGGCCATTGTGGTTCGGAAGGGTTTAGAGCGCCTGGCCGTTCTCTGCCGAGTGACTGAATACAGGACCTGCGGTTGAACTGATTGGCTCGCGGTCGACAACTTCAAGGCAGAAACTGGTCCGGAACAGCACATTTAAAGGAAAGATCTGGAATCAAACGGGATGCTCAAGTTACTGGTTCGATGCCTGTGCACGAAGCCGCTGTACCTCTATGAAGATAGATTGGGCGCTTGTTCGCGTGCATGGAGAGGCCTGTTCCGTAACATGCGTGACCGGCAGGCAAGGCTAAGTGGGATTCCCTTCACAGACTTGTCCTACCTGCTCTCCGCGGTGGTGTTTGCCGCGGTCCTTTCAGGATGCTCAAGCAGTTCCACTGTGAAGGCGGGGCCGATCTCCATTACCGATCCAACTGGCGGCGCTTCTGGTCAGCTCAAGTCGCTATTCGCCGGGTCGTCAGTACAAGTGAACATGAGCCCTGTCGGCGACACAGCCGACGCCGGAGTGAACTGGACCGTTACGTGCGGCGGGAACCCAGTTACCGGGAGCGTAGTTGGCGGCGCGTGCGGCACATTTGTGCCGGCACACACCCCCGACGGGGTTGCCTCAGTATTTACAACTCCCGCGACCATACCGATCGGAAATTCAGTTACCATCACGGCCGCGGTTGCGGGCGACCCATCGGCGGTGAGCAGTATTACGATGCCTGTTGTTTCGCTACCGGTCTCGATCTCACTTGTCAATCCGCCAACCTCGGTCGTTCTAGGAGGGAAGGCGAACTTTCAAGTCAGGCTTCTGAACGGCAATGGCGGCGACAACATTACATGGACGGCAATGTGCGGCTCAAGCCCATGTGGATCATTCAGCTCAACGGTCACGGCAAATGGTCAAGCGGGGGTCTTTATTGCGCCAGCGTCCATGCCTGCAAGCGGAAACGTGATCGTCATAACGGCGGCGCTCGAAAACAACACAAGTGTTGCGGTAAGCACGAATCTGACAATTCTGCCGGTTTCGGTCAGCCTCACTCCAACCGTCTACAACCTCAAGACCGTGGGTACGACCAAGTTCACCGCGACAGTGACGAACGACACTGCGCTAAATAAGGGTGTGGACTGGACGGTGAGCTGCGCCGGCACTGACTGCGGTTCAATATCACCACAACACACGGCTAGCGGAACCCCCGCATCATTCACTGCTCCCCAGTCTGTTCCGAACGGCGGCACTGTCACCATTACAGCGGCGTCAACGACCCAGCCCACCGTATCGGCCACGGCTACAACCACGGTACTAACAAATCCACCCATCGCGGTGGCATTTACAGTTCCGCCGCCGTCGAGTGTCGCGGTAGGAGCGACGGCCAATCTTACGGCTAGCGTGACGTACGACGGGAAGCCGTCAAACGGAGTGAACTGGACGTGCGCTCCGGCTGGAAGTTGCGGGACCTTCGCACCCGCTTTTACACAAGGCAATGGAAGGATCTTTTACTCAGTCAACTCCACCTATACCGCACCTGCCACGGCTCCAGCGGGAGGCGTGGTAACGATTATTGCCTCCTCTGCCGCACCGCCGACAACGCCCTCGAATCCCGCCACGGCGACGACAACAATGGCGGTGGCGCCAACGATTGCAATTTCACAAGAGCCCCCTTCCGCGTTGACCGCGGGAACCTCAGCGCCGGTGAGCGCGACGGTCAAGAACGATCTTCCTCCCGGCGGCGTTACCTGGACGCTGAAGTGCAATAACACCGTGGCGGGGTGCGGTTGGATCGTGCCATATAAGACCGCGAGCGGGCAGACGGCCACATATACCGCGCCTCCCGTGGCGACACCGGGCACGGTGGTGACGCTCAGGGCTTTTCCGTCGGCCGACTTCAACGTCAGCGCTTTCGCATCGGCGATCAATATCACTCCTGCAACGGCGGCTTCAATATCATTTGTCGGCAACGTTCCCTCCCAGTTGCAGCCTGCCGCCACGGTGAATCTGGCAGCGGCGATAGGCAACGATTCCGCCAACTTCACCAACGAGGGCGTGGACTGGCAGGTATGCGGCAGCGGTTGCGGATATTTCATCGTCAAGCCGGCAACGCCAGCGATTCCGGCGACAGCGACGACGCCGTTTGTTCCGGCGGCTCCAGCGGTAACGGCGCCCTCGGTGCAGGGCTGGCCGAATGGGCTCCCGATCGCATACACCGCGCCCATTACGCCGCCTCAAGGCGGGACCGTAACGGTGACTGCGGCGGATCATGCCGACTCAACAACAAACACGCAATCGACCATCGCGATCACATCTGCCGGCACCGGGCCAGCGCTGAATGGAAGCGTGATGGCTGGTTCGCAACCCGTGGTTGGCGCCACCGTGCAGCTCTTCGCGGCGGGAACGGCTGGTTACGGTTCGGCGGCGCTTGCGCTGACCTCTCCGAACAGTACTTCTACTCCCGTGACTGATGGGAATGGCAAGTTCACTATTCCTGCCGGCTACGCGTGCGCAAGTTCGGGCCAGATCTACGTTATAGCGACGGGAGGCACTGTCGGCACAAACCAGCCGAACGCCGACCTGGCGATGATGACGGGCCTGGGGCCGTGCGGCAGCCTCAGCTCACAGAGCTTCGTTGTGAATGAAGCTACGACGGTGGCGTCGGTTTGGGCGCTGGCTCCCTTTGCCTCCAACGACGCGCTTACGGGGAAGAGCAGTTATCTCTATCTTGGCTCCAGCAGCAGCAACACGGCTGGACTGGCGGATGCGTTCTCCACGGTAAACAACCTGGTGGACATTTCGACAGGAACAGCGAGGTATTTTGTACCGGCCGGCAATGCCACGGCGCCGTTTGAGCAAATCAATACGCTGGCGGATATCCTGAACGCCTGCACGTCAACGTCGGGCGGAAGCGAAGGAGACGGGAGCCCCTGCGGCAATCTGCTGGCGGCGGCAGATCCTTTGAGTTACAACTATCTGTTTCAATCGACGGCTCCAGGAGACTCTCTCCAGGCGGCGTTCAATATTGCCCAGCATCCGAGGCAAGCCTTTGGATACAACATTGATGTCGGGTACCTTCAGGCTCCTCTTCTGTTTAACCTGGCGACTCCGACCGCGCCGTTTCAGCCGATTCTTCCTTCGGCGCCCAACGACTGGTCTCTCTCGCTGAACTTCACGGGAGGCGGAGGGCTATCTTCCACGAGCGCCGCCAATTTCTTTGCGATCGATGCCTCGGATGACCTATGGATAACAGACAGCAAAGCCGGCACGGTCATCGAGTGGAACGACCGGGGGACTCCAGTTTCGCCGTCCACGGGATTTGCCGCGGGCGGCGGACCCATGGCGATCGACTCCTCAGGGAACATCTGGATCTCAGGGAATGGCACGTTGACGGAGTTGACCGATCTTGGCGCCGCGTATCCCTGGAGCCCATACAAGGGCATCGCCGATGGCGGGACCGACATGGCCTTCGATGCAGTGGGCAATGTGTGGATCGGGAACGGCAGCGGCGTGGCCGAATTCAGCAATCTGGGCGCCGAACTGTCTCCGACTGGAGGATATGTCAACAGCGGGGTAACAGACATCGGGCCCATCGTTCTGGATAGCTCGGGCGATGTGTGGGTTCAGGGCACTACCCTGGCGGAATTGAGCGGATCGAGCGGGCAGTTGATCATCAATACTCTGCTGGGAGCGAGCGGCATTACGCAGATCGCCGCAGGCGGATCCGGCCACGTGTGGGTTCCCTTGCCGCAGAACTTTGGGTTCTGCGAGGTGACTCCCGCCAATACAACGCTGCTTTACACGGCGAATTGCCCCCCTGGCGGAGCTAGTGGGGGCGGGGCTTCGGTCGCGACGATCTACAACCCGCAAGGCATCGCAGTCGATGGATCGGGGTACGTGTGGATCGCGAATGCCGGCAGCACGTTGAATCAGATCTCGGCGAACGTGACCGAAGTTGATGGGAGCGATCTGAGCCAATACGCAGGCTATCAATCCGCCAGTCTTGGAAACGGTCCGGTTCACCTGGCGATCGATCGAGCGGGTAACGTGTGGGTTCTACTGGCGGGTGGATCGATGACTGAGTATGTGGGCATTGCCACTCCGGTGGTTACGCCCATCTCGCTTGGTGTGAAGAACGGCAAGCTGGGAGCGAAGCCATGAAGGAAGAGTGCCCGCAGTACGGTTCAAGGCGGTCAAATCCCGTTGCCCGGGGATAAGAAAAAAACATGAATTCCTCAATCCGAGTATTTGGGGACTGTATGAATTTGCATTCGCGTTGTTCCAGCCCGATGATTTCGACGCTGCTTCTCGCCGTGCTGCTGGGTGCGTGCGGTTGCTCGTCAAGCAGCTCAAGGCAGCCGCAGGTGGGACCGATTGGGTTCACCAATGCGATGGGCGCGAGTCAACCGACGGTTACAGCGCTGACGGCAGGCCAGGGCACCTATCTCGAGGTGACCATCGCAGATGACACCGCTCTGCTGGGCGCGAACTGGAGCGTGACGTGCGAGAGCGCCTTGCCGCCCGGGACGCCGTTGCCGCCCGGCCAGACGCAGGATACGTCGTGCGGCACTTATGCGCCGCAGCATACGATCAGCGGTCCGGTGCCGAGCTACGCAACAAGCGCCACAGGCTACGTCACCTTTTATACCGCCCCCGCAGCGCCGCCAAAGGGCGGCACCGTTACGCTCTATGCGACGTCGACTGCCGATCCGTCGCAGAACTCGACCGTGACACTCACCATCAACCCATAGCCGAGTTTTGCAAAACGGCGTTCAGGACAGTCAGCCTGGGACGCCGACATTCATTGCCACTGCGAGGAGCGGCTCAATGCGCGGCATTGCTTTTCACGATTGAGTTTCCCCGTTGTCACGTTGTTTCGGACGCTGATCAAAGGAGTCTCGATGAATCCGGTTGGAAGGATGCTCGGTGTATTGCTTCTTGGAATGTGCGTTGTCTCTGCACAGAACGGCGCAAGCCAGCAGCCGGCTGCAAAGGCAGTGAAGGCGCGGCCGAAATCGCAGCAACAGCGTCTGCTCGAAGAGATGAATGACAAGCTCAGTAAAGTCGATGAGCTGAGCCAGAAGTACGATGACCTCCAGCGACGTTTCGACACCTTGCAACAACAGCTGACGACGCGCGATGCGGAGTTGGAACAGGCGCGCAAGGATGTGTCTACTGCCCAGGCCGCGGCGGACGAATCGAAGCGCCAGACTGCAGACCTGCTTGCCGCAGTCGGGACGAACGGGGACGCAGTGAAAACACTCCAGACGGATGTGACGGCGCTGAAGACGACGTCGGGTTCGCTGACGTCCGCGGTTGCAGTCACAGAGAAAAGAACGCAGGAGCTCGAGAACCCCGACGCGATTCACTTCAAGGGGGTTGACCTGAAACCCGGCGGCTTCCTGGCGGGCGAAACCGTGAACAGGCAGCGCGGCGTCGCTGCCGACGTCAACACTCCGTTCAATTCGATTCCCTTCAGCGGGCAAACGTCGGCCGTGCTCACCGAGTTCAATGCCAGCGGCCGCCAGTCGCGTGTCTCATTGCTTGCCGAGGGCAAGCTGCCCAGCTCCGTGTTGCGCGGCTACTACGAAGCCGATTTTCTGTCGGCGGGGACCACTTCAAACAATAACCAGAGCAACAGCTATACCCTTCGTCAACGGCAATTGTGGGGCCAGGCTTCGTTGGCCAGCCGGTGGGATCTCACCGTTGGACAAATGTGGTCGCTTGCTACGGAGTACCGCCATGGCCTGGGGAACCTCTCGGAAGCAATCCCGCTTACGATTGACGCGCAATATAACGTCGGCTTTACGTGGGCGCGGCAGTATGGTTTCCGCGCGACAAAAGCGCTTGGAAACAAACTCTGGATTGGCGGTTCACTGGAAGGGGCGCAGACCCTGAACATCGGCGGGCACAACCTGCCCACGATTGCTTACCAGGCACCGGGCACGAGCGGCGGCTTGTACAATCCGACAGCGAACTACAGCTTCAACTATGCTCCCGACCTGCTTGCAAAGCTCGCATATGAGCCAAGCTGGGGCCATTTTGAGGTCTATGGCATCGGGCGTTTCTTCCGTTCCCGGGTATTTCCGAACGGCCCCGCGCCGCCCAATGCGCCTCAACCGCCAACGACGTCGGCGCTGGGGGCATACACCACGAAGACCGAAGGAGGTGGCGGCGGCATCAACGCGCGCGTGTCAGTCTTCGACCGGCGACTGGATTTTGCAATACATACTCTCGCCGGGGACGGAATCGGCCGCTACAGTTCCAGCACTCTGCCGGATGCAACAGCTCATCCGGATGGTTCGCTTGAATTGTTAACGGGCGGTTCCTTCCTGGGGTCGCTTGAGTATCATGCCGCGCCACGCTTCGATCTCTATGCCTACTACGGCGGGGAATTCGCCAAGCGAGCCTACTACAGCACCGGATACATCGACACCACAACAGGCCAGCCCATCCTGGGCGGCTATGGCGCTCCGACAAACAACGTTTCAGGATGCTACGTGGAAGTTCTGCCTTCCGGCGGATTGGCGAGCGGCCCGAGTTCCAGCACCTGCCAGGCGGACACGCGAAACATTCAGGAACCGACGTTTGGTTATTGGTTCCGGTTCTACAAGGGTACGCACGGCACATTCCAGCAGGGCATTCAGTATTCCTACGTGGTGCGGCATACATGGTTAGGGATCGGCCCAATCACCGGTCTTGGTTTCTCGCCCAAGGCGATCGAGAACATGTGGTTTACGTCGTTCCGCTACTACTTGCCGCAATAGGGACAACGTTGATGATGACGCGTGAAATCAATGCGAAGGTGAGGAGAGGAATGCTCACGTCGATTGCCCGAGGCGGGCTGCTACTGTGCCTGATCGTGTTGTCCGGCAGCATTTGCGCCTTCGGCCAGACGGCGCGTGTGTACGGAACTGTAACGGATCCGCAGGGGAACGCAATACTCGGGGCAAATGTCCAAGTGGTCAACCAGACCAGCGGGGAAATAAAGGCGGCAACGACGGACGATTCCGGGGCATACAACATTCCCTCACTGCCCCAGGGCAGCTACAAGATTGTCGTCGCGTGCACGGGGTTCACGGCCGTGAACAGCCAGGTGATTTCCCTGGCGAACGGTCAGGCGTACACCTTCAACACACAGCTAACTGTCGAGGGCGTTAAATCGGAAGTTACAGTCAATGCGGGAAGTAACGATGCGACTGTCGAACTGACCAATCCGACCCTCTCGACCACTTTGTCGGAACAGCAGGTGAAAGGCATCGGCCTGAATGGGCGCAACTTTTCACAATTGATGGCGCTGGCCCCGGGTGTAAGCGATCAGTCGGGCAAGGACGAAGGAAAAGTGGGCATTGCCGGCAGCGCCAAGTTCGTCGTCAACGGCGGGCGATCCGAATACAACACGTTCGAGGTTGACGGCAGCGATGTCCTGAACACAAGCATCAATGCAAGCCGCGGCCAGGGCCTGCCGCTGATGGTCTACCCAAGCATCGACGCCATCGAGGACATGAAGGTTCTCACCTCGAATTACAGCGCCATCTACGGGAAGAGCGCTTCGGGAAGCGTGCTCATCACGACGAAGTCGGGTACAGACAAGTTTCACGGCGACATCTATGGGTTCGTCCGCAACGAGGTATTCAATGCGCGCAACTATTTTGACCAGCCCGACCCGGTACCCCTCGGCTACCAAGGACCGTTGAAATACCGGACTCCGCTGTACCGACGGCTGGACTTCGGAGGGACCATAGGCGGTCCTTTCTTCATTCCTCACATTTACGACAGGAGCAAATCGAAGACCTTCTTCTTCTTTTCAGAAGAGATACGGCGCGAGAAGACGCCGGTGGACTATAACCAGGCCGTGCCGACGCAGGCGGAGAGGTCAGGGGACTTCAGCGACGTTTGCCCGACGGTGGTTCCCGGAGTGCCAGACACACTGAACCCCTCGAAGAACCCCGACTGCCCAAGAAATGGGAACATAGGGAACACCATACCGCAGCGGATCGTCACTCCAAGTTATACGAGCCAGGGCATCCTGAACACCGGGATTATCCCGGAACCCAATGCCGTGAGCGGTTGCAATACGACGAACCCGACGCCTTTCGATCGCTGCTATGTTGCGGCAGTTTCACCGCCGACGCACTGGCGAGAGGAACTGTTCCGCGTCGATCATGACCTGACCATGAGCGAGATTCTTGCGTTTCGCTATGTTCACGACGCGTGGGACACGGTAACCCTGACGCCGCAGTGGGGCATTATTCAGAACAGCTTCCCGACGGTAGAGAACAAGCTGAATGGCCCAGGTCAAGATATGGTGCTGACTCTCACGCAGTCGCTGCCGCACGGATTCCTGAATTCCATTGCCGCGGCGTACGTCGTTCAGCCCATCACGCTGGTTCCCCAGGCCGGTCCCGGTCTCAGTTCACTGAGCCGGCCGACCATACTGGATGATGCATCCCCGACCGTGACGATGAATCAGGCAAACGTCACGGACTCGGTCGCGATTGCCGGCGCGCCCTTGTGCAGCCTGGTAACCGGGCAGACACAAACTATCGGAAATCATACGCAAACCCTGACAGAATGCCCGATGGGCTATATCTTCAACAACGGCTTTGGCGGGAATAAGATGCCGGGGTTGGTCTTTCAAGGGACGAATGGAGCCTACGGCGGCCATGGGTTTGCGGCCGATACAGGATACGCGCCCTGGAACCAGGCCAACCCAACCTACACACTCCGAGACGATGCAATCAAGACGTTGGGGAAACACTCGCTGCAATTCGGCGCGGAGGGCACTTACGTTCAGCAGAATGAATTAAGCGCCGTGAGCGGCGCCAACTCAGGCGATGTGCAGGGCTTGCTCAACTTCAGCAATCAGCAGTCAAGGTTTACCTCCGGAAATGCATTTGCGGATTTTCTGGCCGGGCCAGGCGTCCAGCCGCTGAACCCGCAGACCGGAGCCCTCGTGATTGGACTCACGCAGACGGGAATCAAGAGCTACACGCAGGACAGCGGGCAGGGAAAGTACTACATACGTTACAAGGCGGCGGACTTGTATGCCCAGGATGACTGGCGGATTCTGCCTCGTTTGACATTGAATATCGGATTCCGCGCGAGCTTCTTTGGCGCCTGGTACAACCCGGAAAAGACCGCTTATAACTGGAGGCCTGAAGTTTATAACCCATCTCTGGGCCAGTCGATTCAGGTTGACGCAAACTATGGATACCTCGTGAGGAACACCACCGGGATGCCCGTTCCGCTCGACCTGAACAATCTCGATCCGGTTATTACTAACGGCCTGGTGCAATGCGGCTCGAACGGCGTGCCCTCAAGCTGCATGTCCAATTCGCTCTTCCACCCCTCGCCGCGGTTCGGGTTCTCGTGGGATCCATTTGGAGACGGCAAGACTGCGATTCGCGGCGGCTACGGCATTTTCTGGGAACACGGCACGGGCTATGAAGCCAATGTCGGCTCATTGATCGGGGGCGCGCCGCTCATCCTGAGCGAGACACAATCGAATGTGCCCAGGGCTCCAGCTGAAGGCAGCGCCGCGAACGGAACCGTAGGCGCTTACAACACGATTGGTTTTACGTGCCAGCAGGGAATGACACAATGCGGCACCGTGCCTACTTTTTCAGGAGGCACATCGTTCCCGCTGAATGTCACTTCGATTCCGACGAAGGCGGTCTATTCCTATACCCAGCAGTGGAGTTTCGGGATACAGCGGGAACTCAGAAAGAATCTGATCATGCAGGCGGCTTATGTGGGCACGAAGGGCACACATCTCACCGCGGTGCAGGATCTCAATCAGCTGTCTCCTCTTAGTTCCGATTTGAATCCGTTTCTGCCGGGTCAGCCGATCACCGCATCCGTTTGCTCGAGCGGAGCGAACTACGGGTACTTTTCGACTTCGGGAGCTAACCCGACTAATCCGCCTCCGCCCGGCGGTATCGGCAGTTCGCCGGTTATCGGACCGCTTTCCCCGGGATACCAGAACATGGTCGTGGCGTGCACGGGCAACGTCGGATTCTCGGTCTCGGGCGGCACAATACTGGGAATCAGCGCCGACAATGTACGTCCCCATCCGGGGTTCAGCAATATCATCGCGATCAACAACGTCGCCGATTCCTCGTACCACGCACTTCAGGCCACGCTTCGGCAAACCACAGGAGCGCTGACGCTCGGCGCATCCTACACATACAGTCATTCGCTCGACGATTCGTCGGACCGGGCTTCGGCGAACTTTGCGAACTCGCTCGATATCCACTCCAACCACGCCAGTTCGGATTTCGATCAACGGCATCTATTCAATGTCAACTATATCTATAACCTTCCCTTTCTCAAGCTGCTCGGAGGGTTCGTTCACCTGGTGGGTAGTGGGAGCGACTCGCCTGGCGACTCCTCCTGGTCTCCCGCCGCCGCAGCCAAGACATTGCTTGATGGGTGGCAACTCAGCGGGATCACCGTCTTCGACACGGGAACACCGTTCAGCGTTGTCAATATCGGCAGCGGCGACGGTACGGGCACCTCCGACAACGCCGGCGTGGGAGATGGCCTTGGTGTCGGCTCTTATGCGGATATCATGCCGGGGGCCAGCGCGCACGGGCAAAAGCCATATGTGCCGATCGGCGGCCAGAATATAGGCCCGCTGCTCCTGAATCCCGGAGGTTTTACCGCGCCGCGTGGATTAACCTTTGGAAACTCGGGGCGCAATTACCTCCGCAATCCGTCGCGCACTAATTTCAACATGGCTTTGCTCAAGCATTTCAAGCCCTTTGGAGAGAACCCCGTTTTCGAGTTTCGCGCCGAGGCCTTCAACATCTTCAATCACACGCAATTCCGGATTTTCGATCCGGCGCACCCAGGAAACAGCGGCAACAACGTCGTTAACTGTTACGGCGACATCACGACTCAATACTCTGCCGGAGCGTCGGGCTGCCTGACCGGCAACTCCTTTCTGCATCCAGTGGACGCGCACGATCCCCGCATCCTGCAATTGGCTTTGAAGATGGCATTTTAGGAGAAGTTATGAGGTTTGCTGAGAGAGCTGCGGGCGGAGGCAAGCTGCAAAAGGCTGCCCAGCAGACGACGGTGCTTTTGGGATTTTTGGTTCTGGCGATGCTCGTGTCGGGATGCAATGGATTGCCGAAGACCGCGGCAACGCCTTCCCCTTCAACACAGCCGAGCCCGAGGGACTACATGGCTCCGTATGTGATCGGAGACACCACGCCAGGCTTTTCCGTCTCTCAATACCAGTTTGACGACACGGCCCAGACCTTCTCCAAGTCGACGTATCTTCTCAACCCTTCATTCGGGCAACAAGGCGCGCAGATTTACCTTTCAGGAGCAACGAATTCGGCGACGGGCGGTATGCTCTCGCTCGAGCTCGAGTTCAGCAACTCAGGGCAGGGAAACACCAAGACCTACAACCCGCCGCAGCCGGGCAGCTGGGCGATCGAATTGCCCAACCAGGCCGGCGGACTGGTTCAGATGAATGGGCAGCCGGTAGAGCCCATCGTCGCGGCAACGAGTTGCCCGGACTACAAAACATCTCAGACGTATCAATTTGTCACCATTCCCGCTTCGATGCTTATCGGGGGAGCGGTACCGCAACCGTACACCTGGGATCCTACCCAGGAAACGGTCTATGGCAGCGTAGACATCACCGGCAGCGGCAGCAAAATCACCTTCAGCAACATTCACCAGTACGCTATGCCCGCGGCACCAGGGGGGCCTCCTGTTCCGCCAACGACCGCCGCGGTTTCGCCCCAGACCGGAACTTGTTCGGCGGGATATTACGGGAACACGACGGTTGTTCCCGGCGACTTGACGGTCACGAATCCAGGACCCAACAGCGATGCGCCGCCTGTAGCCCTTGTTGGAATCGGGCCGACAGGCTTGTTGATCGAGAGCAACGCCGCCAATGGAGAAATCGCGGATGTTCCGTTCTATCAAAACTTACTCGGGGCCGGTACGGGCGCAATCGGCCTTCCCAAGCCGTCGAGTGCGATTGCCACTTCTTCGCTGGTGAGCGCTCAGTATCTCGGCTTTTTTTATGGAAGCGGCGACGGCAACAACGACTGGTCGTCGTACATCGCCTCTTTCGGGTTCAACACTTTGCCGGCGAGTTGCAATTCGGTGGCAGCGCCAAGCAGCACCCTGATTTACGGCGGCGAATTTCCGGGCAACAATCCAGCTACAACCGCCAACTGCGATATCGCAGTCGATCTTGGCGCACAGGATCCACAGAATGCCGGTCTCTATCCGGCAGCGACGATCCATATGGGTCAGTTTTTCAAGGGAAATCAGCTGGTCACCAACTATACGGTTCCGGCGGTTGCCATTGCGGGTCAACTCGGCAGCAAGAACGCAATTTTTGTGCTGGGTGTCGACACCACGGGTATACCCAATCAAGCGTGGGGAATCTATCTTCTCCAGTCCAACTAATCCGCTAACTGCCTGACAATTTATTACGACGTGCCGAATGACCATGAAAGCGCGCACCGTGCATTACGTTCGCAGTGGAAAAAGCGCTCGCAGTTTTAATCGCAGTTTGATGTGGCCGTGTTCATAGAGTTGTACAGTTCGACCATCCTTATTTTGGCTCGTGGTTCTCTCCCGAAAGTAGAGCGAGAACGTTCTGAGCATCGGCAGGTCGCAAGTCTCCTCCGTATCACCTTTCTTGAATTCACAGAGAAAATCTAAGCGAGGGCATTGATGAGGCTGTGTCTTGACCGTCGTCCTTGTGCAGTTGTGCGGCAGCTCGGCTCCGCGGCGTAACTCGCCGTCTCCGGCCGTATGGAAACACCCAAAAACAACCCTGATATTGCGGAAAATTGAGGAGATTTCTATGTCACGCAATGGAAAAGGAAATTCATCGGCCTGCGGCGGAGCTCTCAGCCGCCGAAATACGCTGGCAGGCCTGGCGATCGTTCTTGGCGCCTCCGGGATGTTGATGGTTAGCGGTTGCGGCGTCAAGAACGGAATGAACCTAGGTGGCCCGCCGATCGAGTCGGAAGGCGTCACCATCAGCGGCACCGTGCACGGAGGCCAGCAGCCGGTCTCAGGCGCGACCGTTTTCATCCTGGCCAATAGCCCGAGCGGCTACGGCACAGCACCCACAACCCTCCTGACGACCACCACGGACGCCGGTGGATCATTCAGCTTTCCGATCGCAGGCACCTGCTCCACGGTTGGCCCTGCGCCGCACGCCGCGCAACCGAACGACCAGCTCATCATCATGTCCGTGGGCGGCAATCCGGGAAACAGCGGTGGAACAGTCAATCCGAATCTTGTGCTGATCTCCGCCATCGGTTCCTGCTCGAGCCTCAGCGGCGCGAGCTTCTTCCAGGTTAACGAAGTCACGACAGTTGCTTCGGCATATGCGCTGGCTGGATTCCTTACCTACAGCGGCGCGGTCGACACGCCTCCGTCGTCGTCGGTTACCGCGGGCACGATTCCCTTCTTCGGCATTCCCACCAGCGGCGGCTCATGCACCTCAGCCGCGCACTGGACGAGCACGGGCGCCAACACCTGCAACTACGTTGGCTTGAGCAATGCCGCACGCACGGTTCAGACGCTGGTAAACGTCGGCACTGGCCTGCCTCCGGCCAACTCCAAGGTTGCGTCGTATACAGCGGCAGGAATCACGGCGGGCAACGACAGCTATGTGCCCTCGTCGCGCATCAATACGCTGGCCAACATCCTGTCGTCGTGCGTGAACTCGACGGGCGGCGCGGCGTCAGATGGCGGCACCACCAACTGCGGTACGCTCTTCATCGCTACAACTCCCACGACGATCGCAACGCCCGTAGCTCCCACGGACACGCTGCAAGCTATTCTGAACGTGGCCCAGTCCCCGTTCCTGGCAACTGCCGCCAACACCTCTTTCTTTGGTCTCGCCAGCAAGAATGCGCCCTTCAACACCCCGGCAGGGTTGACCTCCAAGCCGAATGACTGGGCCCTGGCCGTTGGGTATACGTCCGGCGGCGCGACCAATATCAATGCCGGCGACGCAGGAACTATCATTCCCTCGGGCGCCACCCAAGCAACCATCCTTGAGGGTCTGGCAATTGACCAGCAAGGGAATGTCTGGGCGACTAGCACGGCGGATCAAACCGGCAGCGCCAACGGCGGTAACGGCGGCATCGTCGGCCTCACCAACCAGGGCACGCCGATTTCGCCCAACGCAACTGCCGCCAATTTTGGCGCCTTTCAAACCAACTCGTTCTTCCCGTTTTCCGATCCTGCGGTCGATGAGTCCGGCAACATCTACTTCGGGAACGCCGCCGATAACAGCATCGCCGCGATCAGCCCAAGCGGAGGGAGTGTGCTGAGTAACGTCGTGGTCGATCCCGCGATTGACGGCAACGGCTACACCGCGATCGCTGTGGACCAGAGCGACCACCTCTTTGTTTCCGGCCTGGGTTCCGGGGGCAACATGTCCTTTGGCGAGTACACCGGCTCCACGGAGGTGTGGTCCAACACCACCGCCGGCACCAGCGCTACCATCGCGGGTGGATTCAGCGGCGCCTCTCTCGATGCCAGCGGCCATGTGTGGTTCTCGACCGCCTCACTGGACCAGGAATTGACCGCATCGACGGGCGCCCTTGTCAAGACGTGGGGTTTACCAAACGAGGGCAACCTGGCGGTTGACTCCACCGGCAACGTGTACGGCTGCAACACGGGCTCGGTCTACAAAGACAGCGGCTCGGCGTCTTCGATTTATAACCAAACCGGCGGGTGCTACACCAGCACGAACTTCGCTCCGGTCGCAATCGACGGACTCGGCAACCTCTGGATGCCGGTTCTCGGCACGGCTGAGAGCCCCGGCAGCGGCGCGGGCCATCTGGACGAAGTGGCCACCACGGGCACAAACGCGGGCAAGACTATCTCTCCGGCCACCTTTGGCTACCAGGGAATCGGCGTACCGGGTTCCTTTGGAGGCTCCGATGGTGAGGGAGCCGTTTACCTGGTCGGACAAGGCCCTTATGGCACCAACGCCGCGATTAACGGAACCGCCATTGACGGATCGGGAAACGTCTGGGTGCTGAATGGCCAGCCCGATCAAAACGCGGCAAGCCACCAGTTCATCGAGTTTATCGGCATCGCCGCCCCGGCGGTTACGCCGAAGGCGCTCGCGGCGCAGTTCAACACATTCTCCACATTGCCGTAAACGCAACCATTTCGAGTCAGCTCCTCCGGGACGGCGCCCAGCATGGTTTGTATTGTCTGAGCGCCGCGCCCCACGGTAAAACCGCGCGGGTTTCACAATTGCGGCCCGCCCTAAAGCATGGAGCGGAGTTTGTATGAACCACTTGTTGAGAACCATCATCATCCTTGCCGCCGCGCAAATTGGCGTGGTGACTGGCACTAGCGCGCAAACCTGGCCCTTCAACGGAGCCGGCTCGTCCGCCCTCTATCTCGAAGGCGGTGAGGCGGCAGCAGCCCAGCTCGGCGCCGTGGCGAATTCAGGAGCCGCGACCGGAGATACATTCCAGTGCCTGTGGACGGCCAAGAGCGGTGCAGCCACAGGTTTGTCCGCGAAAGATGGCACGACCACCGTGACTGAGAACGGGCAATCCTGGGTGGCGTGGCAGATCGATACCACCAGCACAGTTACCGACTGCTCGACCCCCGGCACCAACTTTACGGTCTACACCTACGAACAGACCGACTCTGTCGTGGGCAACCGCCTACTGTTCAATAATTCCACCATTACGCTGGGCACGCCGGGGGCGACCGCGACGTTGGCCTATACTGCGGCCTGCTCGCCTACCGGGTGGGATTCTACAGCGAATCCCAACGCGCCCGTCGAGACGTGCAACCTTCCTGCCGCAATCACGACTCTTTTGCAGGGGGGCTCGGCAATGACCGTGGCCGGAACGGACATCCGTCCGGAGGACGCGGCATTTGCCACGTTGCGCGCCGGCGGCACGGGTTGCAACGCCTCAATTAACGGAACTCAGTACCTCGGGATGGGGTATCCTTTCAACTCTTCGACGACCACATCGCAAATCGCCAGCGCATTTGGCGGCAGCCCCTTCAACGTAACCAATTTCACCCTTCCCGCCAGCTACCAGGTCTTCCGCGTGGGCGCCGCGCCCATCGTGGTCCACATCAACCAGACTGACGGAACGGCCGCAGCCGTTGGCGCAGCCGGCTTTGCCGACACGGGCATCACCAACATCACAAGCGGAATCCTGGCAGACATCCTTGATGGAACCTACGCCAGGACAGGGGATGTTCCGGGAGCGACCGGCACCACAGAGGGCATCACCGTCCTCCTCCGTGAGCCCCTTTCGGGCACGTACAACACCATGGAGTACAACGTCCCCAATAATCTTGAGAATCAGACGTCGATCGACGTGGGCCTGACGCAGCAAACAGCCCAGAAAAACTGCACTGGAACCGCTGTGAAAAACAACCCGCAGAACCAGGCGACCAAGACCGCGAATGGACATGCAGGTGCCCGCATGCGCGTCATCGGCACCGGCGAGATGGAAAACGTGATCTTCGGGACCGGGACCGAGAGCCCGCGTCCCGCCGGCCCAATCCTCGGATGGTCCTTCTGGAGCAAGCCGAACTTCCAGAACGCGTACGCTTCTGCCCTTGCGGGCTATACCAACCACGTCGCCAGGTACCTGCAGGTGGACGGCGTCGACCCGCTGCAAACCAGCTATACGGGCGGCACCATTCCCACCACGGGCAACGGGCTGTTGACAAGCGTTACCTTTGCGCACGTGATCGACGGCAGCTATCCCATCTGGTCGTTCCTGCGCTTGGTCTGCGCCGGCGCCGCGACCACTCCCGGCTGCGTAGCCGCGAGTGGCGTGGCCTCGAGGGCCCAAAACTATGTTGCCCTAGGCTCCTCTGTGGACACCCTGCACCCGCCGGATTTTGTGCCGGTGGCCAGCACCGTCAACACGTCCTGGAACTCGCTGGCTGTCCGCTCGCACTTCACGCCTCCCGGCACCGCGGTCCCCTGCACCCCCATAGCCAATGGCACCGGTCCTACGACGGGTTCTCACGCCGCGCCCGAGTGCGGTGGCGACGTGGGCGGCGTCGTGTATACCATCGCGGGCGACGTCGACTTTGAGATCGACTTCCAGAGCGGCCTCAACGTGAAGCAAGCCGGCCAGGTCAACCGTCGCCGTTAAACCGCAACCCAACTCGTGCTGCTCAACCCGGGCAGATCTCTCCGGGCAGGCCGCGCTAACCAGCGCGGCCCTGCTCGGTGAGGAATAGATTCATAGGGCCCATCCCCCAAATCCATGATGTTTACTCGAGAGATCATTATGAACCGCAAATTCTTCCAGGTTCCGGCGCTCCTGATCCTGCTGGCGGGCGCCGCTTCGCTTTCAGCACAACAGTCAGCACCATCCGCAGTGAACAAACCGGCTCAACCAAAAGAAGACTGGTCCGCGCTTCCGATCGCAAGCAGCGGACTGGATGTCTCGCGCATGCAAGTGTCTCAAATCGCCAGATGGGACAAAGAGGAGTACACGGAGGAGTTGCTGCGCGCCCAATGGCGCCCCAACGACCCAATCGATTTGTACGTAGTTCTTCCCAAGAGCACGGAAAAGGTACCGGCGATCCTTTACCTCTACGATTTTTCCAACGACACGGAGCGCTTCCGCAACGAGAGCTGGTGCAGGCGCATGACCCGAGGCGGCTTTGCCGCGGTCGGCTTTGTGTCGGCAGTGAGCGCGGATCGTATTCACGCGCCTCGCCCGATGAAGTCCTGGTTCGTCGGCGAACTTCAGGAAGGGCTGGGAACCACGACGCACGACGTGCAGATGATTCTGAACTACCTTGCACAGCGCGGAGATATCGACATGAGCCGCATCGGCATGTTCGGGCAGGGATCCGGGGCTTCCATAGCGGTGCTCGCTGCCGCGGCCGATCCGCGCATCACGACGCTCGACCTCTTCGACCTCTGGGGAGACTGGCCGGAGTGGCTGAAGCAGTCCCCGATCATTCCGCAGGAGCAGCGCGCGAACTATGTCACTCCGCAATTTCTCGACAAGGTCGCAAAGCTTGATCCAGTGAAATATTTGCCGCAGCTGGAATCGCGGAAGGTGCGCATCGAGTACGTTGTCGACGATGCGAACATGCCGTCTTCGGTGCGCAGCGCGCTGCTCACGGCAGCTCCGAAGAACGCCAATATTCTCCGATACAACGACGAGGCTGAACACATTGATGAGTGGCACGCGAATGGGTTATCCGGCTGGATCAAAGGTCAGTTGAAGCCCAGTTGGTCGGAACCGCCGATCGATTCGCCCGCACCGGGGCAAGCGAGTGAACAGCGCTGAGTTTATTTCAATCTGGCTGATAGGATATTGGGCCACGTAACAGCAGTCGAAACGCCGGCGATGGGTTCGGGCGGTAGCTTCGCGAGAAGAGACAGCAGGGAACTCTTGGAGAGGCAGCTGGACGGGCTTGGAATTTTCCTTGCTGCTTTGCTCACCGGGAAGGATCGGAAAAAATGAAGCTCCATCATCTCTATCTGCTGTTACCACTCAGCGTCGCCATCGCCGGCTGCGGATCTTCGGGGAATACCAGCATGACCGGTACGGGTTCGGGTCCGGGTACGCAGAGTGCGGCCATCGCAGGTAACGTGCACGGGGGCGAGCAGCCGGTATCCGGAGCCAAAGTGTATTTGTATGCCGCAGGCACGAGCGGATATGCCTCCCCGCCAACGTCGCTCTTGTCGGGCGCCGGCTACGTGACTACAGATATCAACGGCGAGTTCGCGATCACAGGGGACTACACTTGCCCCGCCGCGCCAGGTGATCAGGTATATCTGTTTGCTGTCGGCGGCAATCCCGGAAATGTCGGCGGGCAAGTCAATCCAAATCTCGCGATGATAGCGGCGCTCGGACCTTGCGGGAAGCTCACTAATTCGACTTTTATTGTCGTTAACGAGGTAAGCACTGCGGCGGCGGCCTATGCGCTTGGGCCGTTCATGGGCTATTCGGTAAGCAATCCGACGGCGGGAACTGCAATCAACGTTGGTATTCCCACGGGGGGGGCTTCCTGTAACTCCGCAGGGAACTGGACGAGCACGGGCGCGAATACCTGCGATTACATCGGCTTGAAGAACGCTTTCGGAATGGTGAACGAACTCGTGATTCTCGGTACCGGCCACGCAATATCCGGTACAGCGACGATGGTCATGCCTCAGTCGCGGCTGAACACACTCAGCAATATTCTGGCCGCCTGCGTTAATTCGACGGGGGGCAGTGCGCACGATGGCCAAGGGGGCCATGGCGCCGACAGCAATTGCGGCACGCTTTTTGACGACACTACGCCAAGTTCAACAGGAGTTGCCCCAACCGACACCTTGCAGGCCATCTTCAACCTGGCGCGGACCCCCGGGCCTTCGACCACGATCAGTAACAGCCTGCTCGGTCTGTCGCCGCTGACGGCCCCGTTTCAGCCTTCGCTTTCGGCTGCGCCGAATGACTGGACGTTGCCTATCACGCTGAGCGGCGGCGGCCTCAATGGGCCCACCGCGCTCGGCATCGACTCTGCGGGGAACGCGTGGGTGGTGAGTTATAACAGCGCGCTTTCCGCGTTCACCCCTGCCGGCGTGGCGCTATTTCCGTCGGGCATCACCGGCGATGGCTTGAACGAATCCTATGGACTTACCGTCGATGGGAGTAACAATGTGTGGGTCTCGAACCAGGAGGTGACCGGTTACCATCTGGGGACCATAGCGGAGTTTAATAACAGCGGCAACCTCCTGTCTGGCTCGGGTTACACCGTGGGCGGCGTCTACTATCCGCAAGCACTGGCTGCCGATACCGACGGCTCGATCTGGGTGGCGAATTACGGGGATTCATCCATTTCCCATCTGACGAGCGGCGGAGGCGCTGTGGCGGGCGAGGGCAGTGGCGGCTATACGTCGGCGTCCATCGAGTATCCCGATGCAATTGCCGTGGACGGAAGCCATAACGTCTGGGTGGCAAGCGAGACCACCTCGACGATCACCAAAGTCTCCGCCAGCGGAACGCAATTCACGCCGGTCACGTGTTGCGATGAAGCCGCGGGACTGGCAATTGATAGTCGCGGCAACGTATGGTCAGCTAACTATCACAACAGCACCGTGAGCGAGGTGTCGAGCAGCGGGGCGGTCATTTCCTCGGGCTACACCGGCGGTGGATTAAACTCTCCGGGCGGAATCGCCGTGGATGGCAGCGGCACTGTGTGGGTCGCGAACTATCATGGAAACTCTCTCACAGAGTTGGCCGGCGCTGGTAGCGCGACGCCCGGTATGGCCCTTTCTCCACCTGCAGGCTTCGGGGCCGATGTGAATATGACAGAGCCCTACGCGGTTTCGATCGATGCCAGCGGGAATGTCTGGATTTCAAACTTCTACGTTGGGACTGTCACGGAATTCGTTGGTCTTGCCACTCCCGTGAAAACGCCCGCTATCGGCCCTGCGATTATTCCATAGGAAGGACTTCAGCATGAAACTGGGGAACGAAGCAACGATCGAGGCAACCATTCCATTGAGTGGCACACTCGACGCCGAATCAGGACCAACTGAGCGCCAGCGGTCGGATAACTCATGCTGGACGCTCCCATTGGTGTGGTCAGGCGTGGCTGTTACAGCCGCCGTTGGCTGCATCGGCTTCTACAGAGAGATATTCTTACTGTGGACGGTCTGGACTTCTGATTCGTTGCGTTCGATCGGGATTTTGATTCCTCCACTCAGCATCCTGCTGACACTGCGGGTGTGGAAACAACTCGGATGGGAGCGAAAGGGCTCCTGGTGGGGTTTTGCGCTGATCGGGCTCGCGTTTGGAATGAGCGCTCTCCGGCAATTTCTCCTTGTAAATTGGAATGTCGGCACGGCCTCAGTATCCTTGTTGCCGGCGTCCTCACCACTGTTCTTTTATTGGACTGGCATCATCGTACTTTTTGCCGGATGGCGGGTGGGGCGCCAGGCTGCTTTCCCCCTTGTGCTCATGCTGTTGGCAACGACAGTACCCTCCAGTGTGAATGTTATCGACCTTCAACTCCAGAGCGTTTCCGCCCATGTGGCGCGCGGCTTCGCAACTCTCATCGGGTTCAGGCCGACTACCCCCGCATTACGGCTCATGTTCTCGCCGGACTTCGGCATGTTTATCGCTCCGGGCTGTGATGGAATCCGCGGCGCTGTCACGATGGGATATATCGCACTGATTCTCGGTTATCTCAAACGCGTTTCTCTGCGGCGATGGATTCTGTATGTTTCGGGTGCGGTTCTGCTGGGCTACGTGTTCAACTTCGCGCGCCTCTGCCTCCTCGTGATCTACTATAAGATCGCGCTAGGGCATTCATCGCTGGAACAAGTGGCCAAGCAGGCTGACTATGTAATCGGCTCGAGCCTGTTCCTGATTGCCACGGTGCTCTTTCTGCGCGTCGCGCGACTGAAAGACGATAAGAAAGACATCCAAGCACCATTTGGAAATGCGCCAACAACGGACTTGGCGGGTATGTGGAGTCTCGTTGGCAAAGGGGCGGCATTCGCAGTCGCGGTGACACTCGTTGCCTCGGTTCAGGCACAAGGTCTCAAAACGCTTTGGGCAGACCGCAATCCGCTGAGGTGGTCGCCGGATCTGGTGCCCAAGCAAGTTGGCGACTTCATTCTCAGCCGGACCTGGTACGAGCAGGTGGCCGGAATCCCGGTGATGGAAACCGCGGCCTATTCAGCGCCTGGATCGAGCGAAATTACGCTTGGGATCTGGGTAGGGCACGATCCCTATCCGCACAATTCGCAGAATTGCTGGATGGCACGTGGATTGTCGGCGGGGGAGCGCGCGCTTATCGCCCTACCGACCGCCTACGGCCAGAACGTGCCGTTTGATATCAGCTTTTACAACGATGGAGCTACTCAAACGGTTGTCGCGACCGCCCTGTGCAGCCCAAGATCCTGCCGGCAGTATCCGATCAGAGATGACAACAAACTCGTAGTCCTCCTCCTGACTCGACCGAACACGGCGACAGTTCCGGGGGAAGGAGGACATCCGGTTGCGATTATTGTTCGGATCGATACTCCTGTTAAAAACGCTTCCGAATCCGCGGCGTATCAAGACATGAGCGCAGAGCTGCGGAGATTCGTGAGCGGGCTCGATCTGAGCCAGTTGAGCAAGGCGTTTCAGTAGAGGGCGGAGCAACGCTTCCGCAAAAGATGGACGTGGGGTTTACAAAACGGCGCGCCACGGAGGCGATACGGATCAAAGTGAGGCATTGGAGCATACAGAAACGCGCGAAAGCCGGCCTCTAGCTCTGCGAGAGACCTGAAGCCAGACGGTATCGCTCGCTGCATCCACAAATCAGAGGGACTCCCCGTTATGAACTTACCGCAATTCCTTACTCGAACTGCAGTACTGTCCCTGGCGGTATTCATGGCGACTTCTGCAGCACCGGCCGCACAACTCTCTTCCGGCGCTCGCACGGCGATTCCGCACGATGTTCAACAGTTGGTTGTCATCGATTACAGGGCAATGCAGAATTCCGCAATCGCGATGAATTTGCGCGGCAGCGTCATGCCACCGGAACTCCAGCAGTTCGAGAAAGCGCTGACCGAATCCGGCTTCAATGAAAGCCATAATGTGAACGAACTGGCGTTCGCGACATTCCGGCTTGGGAGTTCCAGCGAGAGTTACGAAACGGTCGGCATCGCCCAGGGTCAGTTACCTACGCAGGAGATTCTGGATGGCTTCCGCAAAAAGAAGGTAAAGGTCACCGCCGTCCGGGATAGTCAAGTCTATCCCCTGGCCCACACGAGCATGGTCTTGTCTTTTATTGACCCTTCCACCATGGTCTTCGGCAGTCCCGACGCCGTCCGGAGAGCTCTGGATGCTCACGATGGGACCGGAGCCAGCATCCTGACGAACGAACCCCTGATGGATGCCATGAAGTCCGTCGATACCGAACCTCTTTGGAGCATTCTCGACCCGGCGGGGACTCGTACGATGATGAAGCAGGTGTTGGGCCAGGCTGGACCCGTCACCGATTTCGAGTCGGTCCGAAGCCGCCTCCTGGTTTCCAGTTATGGCATGAATTTTCAGCACGGAGTCGAATTCAATCTGACAGTCTCCACGGGCGATCCCTTTGCCGCCGCTACGATTTCAGGCCTACTTAACGCAGCGGTCGTTGTTCGCAAGATGAGCGGCTCCGATGAGGAGAAACAAGCACTGGGAGCAACCTCCATCGATTCGGATTCTGGACGGCTCTCCGTTCACTTCGCCGCGTCCGATGAGGATTTCAAAGCTTTGCTGCGTTCCTCACTCTTTCAGGGCATGCTCGCCTGAGACTGTGGAATGAATCATGTTGGCTGAGCGAGCGGGATCGATTCCCGATCGTAACGGTGTCTTTTTCCGTTGATGAGCCTCTCAAAATCTCATTCAGTGCACTTCAGCATGCCATTCGCAAGGAGCGATTTATGAAACAGGGTTCTTGGCAGGTTCTCCAGGTCCGCTCGAATTTCGAGAAACGTGTGGCGAAACACCTCGCTGTCCGTGCTGTAGAGCACTACCTGCCGCTCTATCGGGAAAGAGTGAGATGGACGGATCGAACAGTGATAGCAGAACGCCCGCTCTTCTCCGGGTATGTGTTCGCCCGATATTTACGGGAAACCAGAGTCACGGTTTTGAGCATTCCCGGTCTGGTGCGTTCGCTGGGCGATGACGATCCGAATCTGATCAACAGTTCTGAAATCGATAGGATTCGAATTGGCCTGTCTACCGGCCTCCTGATACGGCCTCACCCGCACATTTCCGTGGGGACGAGAGTTCGTGTGCGAAACGGCGTGTTTGAGGGCGTCGAGGGGCTGGTCACGGAGCTTCGCCAGCAAAGCAAGGTCATCCTCGCGCTTACCCAACTCCAGAGGTGCTTCTCGCTGGAAATCGAGGCCGGGGATATCGAGGTGTTGAAGCCTGCGATCATGAAAAAGCCTGCCGTCTCTATCGACAGGGGCTGGGCAGTCTTCGGCGCCCATGTGGGAGCGATGGCTGTGGATCGCGAGAGGCGGACTTGCCTGGAGAGCGCCAAAAACTGATCATCATTGTGAAAGCCGCCCCGCACTTCTTCGATGCTCGCCTCGTCATGCCTTGCAATGAGCCATCCTGGCTTTTCTGACCCATCCGAGATCGCTCCATTCATCCAAGCCGGGCGACAATGTTGCTCAGCTCGGCGCGTTCTCAGAACGATCTTCGCTGCTCCAGATGCCGAGTTACACCTTGACTTACATCCGTGTGTGCGAATTCGCATCTTGTTGCGGCTTTTATCCCGGTGCATCGAACAGCCAGAAGTATCGCACTCGGATCGCGCCCAGAGCGACTCTCTCATTTGGCAGAGGTCGCGGCGGTACAGGGCGATTTGGAAAGAGGACGTTTGGCAGAAGTCCGGCGAATTAAACTGAGCGGACTTCGACCGTACGAGCCGGCCGCAGTGAGAGCCTGGGAGGCTGAGATTTCTTTTATTCTCGGGCAGATCCGAAGTGCTGCGCGGTTGCGAGAGGGCCAGAATCGCTCACTCTCGCAACCGGCTGGACGGATCTGATATGCCCTAACGGCGGGAAGATCCATCACGGAGGGGTTATTCCGCCTGATGGCGGATTGCAGGTGTAGTCGTTGCCGAGCGTCGACCACGCAACGTTATTCCAGAAGATATTGTAGGCGCTCCCGTAGTTGTAGCCCTCGAGTATCACTTCACTGATCTTGAGCATATTCGGATGGAAGTCATCGTTCTCGTCATCGTTCATGGCCTCATCAGTATCCCGATTCTTGACGGTGTAATGGAACTTCCCTCCCGGGACGGAGGTGATGGTGAGGTGCACCCAATGGTTGTATTGGAAATTGCTCGGGAACCCGAGGAATTTCCATGTGTTGGTCTTGACGTTCCAGCCATAGAATCCCGCAACGCCGCCATTGCTAAAGAAGCTGGGGCCATTCGCCGGCTGGCTGGTGATGGGACCCTGGAACTCGATGATCGGAAAGTCCGTGACGGTGTCGTTTGTATCGGACGCCACTGCCCACAACCCGGCAACGCGGGCATTCTCCGTCGCCCAGGCGCTGGGCACAAAGAGGTCGGCCTCTACGGAATAGGTGTTGGCAGAGGTGAGATAACCTCGGCCCTGGGTGTTGAAGAAGGAATTAGACTGTAGGTCGGATGCGCAGATGGATTCTTCCAGAGTGTTCTGGGTGCCGTCTGGGGCCGTTTCCGGCGACACGAATCCGCACGGGGCATAGCGGTCAATAAACCAATCGCCGGCGACCATCGCGGTGCTGTTGGTGGTAACGACAGGCGTTGCAAAGTTGAGTTCATGCTCTTGTCCCGAAGCGGCTACCGCGAACACGACTGGCAGGAAACACGGCAGATACCGGAGGAGCCTGAGCAAGTTGCCACAATTCGATTTCATCATAGCCTCCTTTTTGGGGTGCCTTTCTCGGCTAACTATGGGCAGAGACGGCTACCCTCGGATTATGCGCACGCAAGGTCGGAGATGTTCAAGAAAAAATCCGGTAAATTGCAACATCTCTCAATTACCGTCGCGGAGATTCTTTCTTCAGAAGTAACCGTCCTCGTAATTGGTACAAAGAAAAGAATTCCGGACGGGAGGGATACTAAAGTTGTCATCTTTAAGTTCGGATTAAACGGCCTAAAACAAATATGAATAAAGGAAGAAAAGATCTACTAAACGCTTCCTTCTCTTATCTTGTCCTCACGCGAAAACTCACGGCGTCGAATCTTAAGAGACTACACTCGCCCCATGAACGCGTGTGTGTTTTCTCTTGTCCTTGCGCTGGTTGCGGCCCACCCGGTTCCCTGCCAGACACAATCCGGTCCTGCGATCGCCAACTCGAAAACCGCGAGCGGGAACGGGAATGTTGCGGTCGAGGAGTCGCTGCAGAATACGGAAGCCAATGCCACGGAAAAACGGCAGTCCAGCGGCAACCAGCTCGCCATTTACGATACGGAATTCGCCGCGAAGAGGGTGACAGTGCCCGCGCCCGGAGCACCGCCTGTGCTGACCGGGTCCGGCCGCATCTATGGCGGTGGGTCCTGGATTTCGGGGCATACCTATCAGGTTGCTTATGCGCTTACAGGGTTCCCCAAAACGCCGAACGGCCCGTTGACACGCGGCACACTTTCTCCCGCGGTCAGTTTCACGGCAGACGGCACCGGTTCCTATGCGTTCAGTTTTCCCGGACTTTCCGCCAGCGAGCGATACACCGGAATCATCCTGTGCTATAACGACACGACGGCGGCGACCGGTTGGCTCCGCACGGCAAGTATCGCCAACCCTGCAGGTCTTTACGATGGTCCTCCTGTTCAGCCTGCGGATGCGAACGTGACGTTCGGCGGAGTTCTTATGTCCCCCACCCGGAACGCGAGCAGAGATTGCGCCGGGACTGGCGCAGTGGACTCCGATGGCGTCACGCCGCTTGCCGCCCCAGGAATCGCTCCTGCTTATGTTCACCTGGGAACGGTTCCTCCCGGAACGTACTATGCGGCCTACACGTTCAAAGCCCAGGACGGCTCAGAGACTTCACTTAGTCCCATATCCGACGGCGTGACAGTAAGTGATTCCGCTGGCAACTGGCTGCATTCCCTGCACCGTGCGATTCCGCCTTCGGGCGCCGTGTTCATCTGCGACTACATGGGAAATCGCATGAGCGTGCCGGAGATGCACAAACAGGGCTGCTTCCCGCTGCACTCCGCTACGACGGATCTTTACAACTACAATCCGACAGGCGAAACAAACAGTCCCGGCGCCGCGCAAAGCACGATTAGTCCGCTGCAACTGGCTATTGACGCGGCAGCCAGCTTTGGGGCTGCGCAAGTATTTCACGTGGCTTCTGCCGGCCCAAATCTCCACTACACGCCGCTGATCCTGCGATCGAACAGCAGTAAGGTCGGGTTGAAGGTGAGCTGCCTTGGCACCGGTGACATCAACGGCACAAACAGCAATTGCGCTTCGAATTATTCGGGCACGCTGACGGGGGTCGATAACATGATCGCTCCCGCCATTAACACGATTTGGGACGGCATAGACGTCGGCGACCCGAACGGCCGCGCGGCTTATGCGCTAACTTGGCCGAACTATGTAACCTCGATCACGTTTTGGAATTTCTGGAAGAATTCGACTTTCTCGGCGCTCGCAGCAGGAAGTATTGGGTGCCTGGTGGACGTTTCTCAACGCAACGAATATAACCACACGGCCAGCGAACAGACGTTTGACAACGTGGGGTGCACTGCCGATGCATGGGCGTGGGAACTGCACGGGCAGCAGACCGCGGACTGGTGGGGCCACCTGGTGCGGTCCAACGTGGTGAATTCCACCCACGCTGCCAATTCGGGCCAGATCCGGCTCGTGCAAGCTCCGTTCACTCTAGACGTCTACACGGGCAGCGGAGCGGGCCGCTACGTCTTTCACATGAGTGCGGACACGGAACATCCCGATCACGGAGGGATGCCTAATCTCAACGTCAATGAGGACTATGAAGAAAACTACTCTCGCGACAATGTTGTCTATTTTTCTGCCAGCGCGCTAAACAGCAATGGCGTGTGGGCAACGATCCGCAACTCGCGCAACGTCAATGCCGGCGCCGGGCACGATCTGATTGCCGTCCTGCAAGAGGCGCCAGGGTCGTTGCGCTTCGAGTCACCTAAGTTGCACACCGGAGACGTCCTGGTCGCGGGCGGCTATACCAGCGGGACCGGCGTCGCCTATCAGAGCGCCTTTTCCGTTCTTGGCGACCCCAGCCTCGTTGGCGCCGGCGGTCACTGGTTCGAATCTCCGTCGCCCGGCGGAGGCGGAGTCGTCAACTATGGTGCAGGACCAGTCTTCGCGTCGATGGCCCCAATCCAGATATGCAACGGAGGTCTGTGCCCGCAGTTTCAGACGAATTCGAACAGCAACATGATCCTTAATTCGCCAGGCGAACAGACGGACCCGCATAGTGTCGTCGCGCTTGATGCAAACGGGAAACTGCCTCCGGTCGATGGATCGCGGTTAACAAATCTGCCGCTCACCGGAAGGTCTTATTTCACCTGCTCAGGCGCGACAGATGCTGGCGACGCATCGAAGTCTGCTCTGGCTTCCGACCTTGATCAGGCTCGATGGTATAACGAGTGCATATTGCCGGCAAATGCTCACTTGATACGAATCGTGAGTTACGCTCTAACTCCCCCATCCAACTGCGCTACATATCCGGTGATCGGCGTTACAGATGGGACCACAGTCACAGACTCTCCTGCGTGGACTTCCTCATCTCACGACAACGATTCAGGTACTCTCAGTGTTGCGTACGCAGTTGGAAAGAAGATGAGGATCGGCGTAACAGCAGCGGAATCCGGCTGCAGCCGGAAGGCGCAGCGGGTGGTTTTCAACGCGACGTTTTCCATCCCTTAGATATCGAATGCTCTTGAGACTAGCCGGGCACCAGCGCATCATTCTTCTTAATCTGCCATTAACAGAGTCTGAAATCAGCGCGGCCGGTTCTGTTGTTTTCTGGCCTGTTGACGGTTGATCCAGACCTGTTTGGGAGAAGGGAATTCGACATACAATGTTGCCCATGTCCGTTCTTCCCATTCGCCCAATTCCCAAATTGAATGATTCTTCAATCGGGGCGAACCGCCGCGCGCGAATCATTGTGGGCGGGTGTGTTCTCATCCTGCTGGCGTTCACCACGGCGACTGTATTCGTGGATCAAATGTGGGCGATTGGGACTTTCGAGATAGGCGTCTTCGTGGTCAGCGCGGCATGCCTGCTCTCGGGGATTTACAAGGGAGAGGAACTCATATCCGGCGGGGTGGCGCAGTGGCTTGTGTATTTGATCCCCTGGTGGGGTGTCCTACAAATCATCGCTCACACCACGACTTCGACGGCAGATACAAGGGAGGCCGTTCTTCGGTGGGGCGCGCTGTCCGGGGTCTTCCTGATGACGCAAGTTGCCGCCAGTTCGCGAGAGGATGCAATGAACTTGTTGCGCGCATTCCTCATCTTCGCGACTGCGGTGGCCGCACTCTGCCTGACCCAATTATTCAATTCCAATGGTCTCGTTCTTTGGAGAATTCCGTCGGGCTATCGGGTGGTTTTCGCGACCTTTCAATCCAGGAACAATTACGCCCAGTTTGTGGAGTTGTCTTTGCCGATTGCTGTCTGGCGGGCAATGTGCAAGGACAAGTGGTCATGGCTGTGCGCCCTTTCCGCTGGGATCCTCTACGCCTCTGTTGTTGCGGTGGCAGCACGAACAGCGACAGTACTGTGCACCGTTGAGTTGGTGGTGATCTTCGCGATCACGATTGCGCAGCAGCGAAATCCGAAGACGCGCATACCTGAACTCCGAACATTCGGGATGGTCGCATTTGTCGTGGTTCTTGCAGCCGTATTCACACTTGCGGCGGGTTGGCAGCAGATCTGGGAGCGATTCCAAGACAAAGAAGCACCATTCGTGACGCGTTGGGCATATCTTGAAGCCGCCGCGGAAATGACCAAACAGCGCCCCCTGACCGGGTTCGGTCTCGACACATTCACCGAGGTCTACCCAAAATTGGCAGTCAACGACTTTCCATACTCCGCCAACCATACCCACAACGACTGGGCTGAGTTTGCCGCCGGCGGGGGTGTTCCATTCCTGCTTCTTGTGTTCATCCCTTTTGCCCTGGCGGTACCAACCGCGGTCAGGCATCCCTGGGGAGTGGGGCTGGTGGCAGTGATGATCCACGCTTGCGTGGACTATCCGTTTCCGCGCCCCGCAGTATCCGGATGGATGTTTATGATGCTCGGAACACTATTGAGCATCCGAAAATGGGAAAAGAATAGAGCGGCGCGCAACAAGCCCATCACTTCCTGCTCGGAGTCCCCGACAAGCGCTGCGTAGTCATAGTTCAAAAGGCTGACTATGGGATTCGCACGCAAGTGAGAATTGCCGCAGAGGAATCGGGCGCCTGCTCCGGCCGCCGCGTGACGATCAAGTAAAGAACCAGCAAGAAAACCGCGAACGCCACAACAAAGACAGCGATCATGGCAGTCTTTCGGATCAGGTTGTCTCTCTTCGCCATCACCGAGCGACGGACAGGCTCTTTGCGACGGTGCAATGGGGCCGCGCTTCCTTGCGTCTTCGTACCCGTCTCTTTCACAAAGAACCGCGCTCGGCATTTCCGGCAGCGAAGCGGTTCGCGCCCGCGGAGCCGTTGAAATACGTCGGCCCACGCCGCGGTCCTCGATGGCCGTGTTTCAACACTTCCGCAACTAGGACATGTCATAGCGATTGCCGAGAGTGAATTCCTGTGGAGCGTACCACGAGAGTGCCCGATATGCGAGGTGTGCCCAGAGCGCGTCGATATACGAGACGGAGACGGAGCAATGGCATGTCTGGTCCCACGGAGAAAGGCAGAACTACTTGTTTAGTTCCGTCACTCGAAAGGTCGGGGGACTTAGCGAGAACCGCCGCCGACTTTGCGTCCGCGATCTCCCAGCGGACTCCAGTGTCCGGATGAATGCCGCCAGTGTAGTACGAAAAGTCAAATGCGTAGGTGCCTTTGGCGAGCGCGACGGTTTGCTCTGCAATTGTGCAGTCCTCGGGTTGGAGTCCTGAGAACTCTGTTTTCAAGCCCAGCGGTCCCGTCCAGGAATGAAGGCCCGAGTCCTCCGGAAGCGACCAGTCGAAACCGACCGGGAGAGGAGTCCGCGCAAAGGCGGCATTATTTGGAATCGTGTTGTCGGCGGCGATCCACTTCCGATCCGACAAGGAATGCCAAACCGACAGCGCAGATCCCGCATCGCCCGAAGCGATGAGCTTGTCCACAACATTAAGCATCAATGTGCGATCTTGATCCGGCACGCCATTTCGAACCAGTGACAATGCGACAACGGAGGCAGCCTGAGCCTGGTCCTTTGACAAAAGAAATGTCAGGTATTGGCGCAGGAACTCCGGCTTGTCGTTCGAAATCGCCGCGCTGATTGCTTGCGGATCTGGCGAGGCGAGCCAGCAGAGTTCAAAAAGGGAATCGGTGTCATCTGACGGCAGGGCCGCGGCGCTGCGGGCCCAGGTCCAGAATGCCGTTAAGTTCCCGTGCCGAAAATAGTAGTTGGCAAGACTCCAACGAGGCATGTAAGTGTGGTCCACCTCGTAAGCCTTTAAAAGGAATTTCTCGGCCTCGACCAGGTCACCCTCGGTCTCATACTGCAGCCCAAGTTCCATATAGGCTTGAGCATTGTATGGGTCGAGCCGCACAGCCGTGCTCAATAAGTCCTTTGAATGTTTCCAATTAAATTGCGCCAGGCGCATGTAATATTCCGATTTGTCGGGCACCAGCGAAATCGCTGAACCGATCGACGTCTCTGAATCTTCGCGGAACAGATAATCGGCGCGAATCGATCTCCACGAGAAAATGACCCCAGTTAAGTATGCGGCTGCCAGCGCGAGTTGCAAAGCCCGTGCAATCGGCCGTTGAAGCAGGACTCTCGTTGTTGGGCCAGAACTCTGCATTTCATAAATCTCCCTTGAGCAGCCGGAGAGAATTATTATTGCCTGAAAAGCGAGATATCTTCAACGACGCAAGTGCGGCGCACGTATGTTTACTGCTGAAGTTGAACTCCGATCCTGGCCGAGAGCTCGAGTCTGCCTCGTCAACCGGATCGGGTGCGCCCGCGGGTCAACTGACCGCCGAACGGGGTAACCCAGAGCTCATGTTAAGGGAGCGTTGCTAAGTGCGGTAACAAGCCGTTCCTGTGGTTATTTTTCTGTAAACTGCGCGTTCCTCTTCTTCAACTTGCTTCTGGATGCAGCTAAGCGCTATCTGCCAGCAGCATGTCAATTGAGATTGCACAACTCTCGCGGCATTACGCCGCTATCTTATCTGCGTAATACACAGAGCAGACAATTATTCTCATTTTCTTAACCGCTAACCTGACCGGACCCGGTGTATTTTATCGCTAGTCCTTATTCTGCTGGTTCCGTTCCCCCTCTCCTTTGGCGATTGCATGTTGATATGTGTCATCAAGCAGGCGTAAGGGGGATGGGACGAAAAATGGCGAAGCCTGTCCGAAATCGACTTCCGCTTCTGAAAACAATCAGAAGCTTCGGCAACAAGCAGAACTCCTGAAATTGTTCAGAAGATTCATGGGTCTTGCGGGTGTCGCTGGCTGATCTTTCCGCTCTCGTTTCGCCAACCCAAGTATGAAAGTCCTGAAGCGGCGCTCACGGATGCTTTGCGTTAGGCTCTCAGACGATGAGTACCAAGCGCTCAGACAACTCTGCCGAGGAATGGGTGCCCGAAGCGTTTCGGATTTAACGCGGGATGCCATGCGCGACCTTCTCAACACGTCGTCCTCCAACGCCACATCCGACCCCCAAATGGATAAGCTCCTGAAGCAGATCAATGGCATTGACCAGAAGATTGAAACGCTTACGGAAGAGATCGTCAGGCTTCGAGCTTGCAGCGATGACTAATCCGGATCGAAGTTATCTCAGACTCAGGTGAAAGGGAATGTGCAAGCGTCCAGACCACCGCGGAGCACCCGCCGGAGCGGCTTTATGAAGAGCTTGATCCCCTTGCTGTTAGCAATGACCTTGACTGGATCGATATTGGCGCAGCAACAACCTCTGATTCGAGAGGGGGCTGGTCAGCCCGCGCCGAATGAGGGCGCAAATCTTCCAGTCGAGAAGATTGGCAGCAATGATCTGCTTGGCGTCTCAGTCTACGATTCCCCAGAACTGACGCGGACCGTTCGCGTCGGATTCGATGGTGACATTCGGCTTCCGATGGTGGAACAGCACATTCATGCATCGGGCCTATACCCCGAGGAGTTGGAAAGAGCGATTGCGGCGATCCTCAGCCAGGACAAGATACTCAGAAGGCCCATCGTCTCGGTGTCCGTAATGGAGTACAGGAGCCGCGCCATCACGGTCGCCGGCGCCGTCAAGATGCCGGTTACATTCCAGGCTGCCGGGCCCGTGAAACTGTTGGATGCGATCTCTCAAGCGCAGGGGCTGACGGACAACGCGGGATCTGAAATTCTCGTAAGCAGCCCTGAGCAAGGCCCAGACGGCAGATCAACTTCGCTGGTTCGGCGCATTTCGGTTCATAGCCTCTTCACCGAAGCAGATGCTGAGTCCAACATCGAGCTGCAAGGAGGAGAAGAGATCCGGGTGCCCGAAGCGGGTCGCGTGTTTGTCGTTGGGAGGGTAAAGAAACCTGGATTCTATTACCTTACGGATGGCCCGGAAAGCAGCATCCTGAAGGCGCTCGCCTTGTCCGATGGTTTAGATTCCCATCCTGCCGGAGTGGCCTACATTTACCGCGCCGAAGCAGGTGAGAAAGAAAAACGCCAAATTCCTGTTGAATTGAAAGACATCATGAAGCGTAAGGCACCCGATGTCAGTTTAGTAGCAAATGACATTCTGTATATTCCCAACAACGGCGCCAAGGAAGCGACGCTCAAGACGCTTGAGTTTGCCGTACCCATCGCCCTTGCCCTCGGCACAACCCTCCTCTACGTTGCCCACTAGAGCACCCCAATGAGAATTGCCTCTGCACAGCCGCGCTTGAATGAAGCGCCTCCAGCCGATCCATTACCTGGCCGGTCGGAGACGCCTCCGCTGTTACCCAGTCCGAATTTCGGGCTCATCGAAAATGAGACCCCTCACCTTCAGCTATCTCATTATCTTTGGGTTCTCCGGCGGTACGCTTGGAAGATTGTTGCTTTCATAGCTGCGTGCCTGCTCGTTACCTACCTTGTTTCGTCCAGAATGCAGCCCATCTATCAGTCGACGGCAACCGTGAATGTCGACCGGCACGCCCCGTCTGATGTAGTCGGCCAGGACTCAACTCGGGCAGGTACTCCGAATGACGCCGACCAGTTCTTAGCTACTCAAGTCAAAATGGTACAGTCCGATGAAGTTCTCAGGCCGGTGGTTGAGCAGTTCCACCTTTTCAGCCAAGGCCGTGGAAATCACGGTAGCGCTCCCGGGCAAGAGCAACTTCAGAGCGACGAACCGGTGACGCTTCCCGGGCTCAGAGTAATGCGCCCGCCGAATACTTATCTACTTCAAATAACCTATCAGTCTCCAGATCCACGCCTTGCGGCCGATGTCGCCAACTCAATTGCGAAATCTTACTTGCTTTACACCTACAATCTTCGTTCGGACTCTGCGGCCGGACTGTCCTCGTTCATGGAAAAGCAGCTTGACGAGCTCAAGAGCAAGATGGAGAGTTCAGGCCTCGCGCTCGCCCAGTTCGAGAAGGACCTGGATGTTATCAATCCTGAAGAGAAGACAAACATCCTTACAGCGCGTCTTTTGCAGTTGAATACCGAATATACTACCGCTGAAGCTGACCGGGTTCGCGCAGAGGCGAGCTGGCAGGCAATCCAAAGCGGCTCTCTGGGCGCTGCCGAAGCATCCCCGCAAGGCGAGGGACTGGCAAAACTAACCGACAGCCTGAATCAGGCCCGCGAGCGGCTTGCCTTCGTCACAGCGACATACGGTGAAAACCACCCCGAGTACATCAAAGCCTCTTCCGAAGTTGCAGAAATCCAAAAGGAGTTTGCCGAGGCCCGGAATAATCTCTCCGACCGAATTCGCGCGCAATACAAGGAGAGTCTGAGCCGCGAACAAATGCTTCAGGCGGCAGTCGCGACTACCAAGGCGGAGTGGGATCGAATAAACTCCCGTTCATTTGAGTATCAGCGTTTGAAGCAGGAGGCTGAGACAGACAAAAATCTTTATGACGAACTTATCAAGAAGATTCGCGAGGCTGATATCAATGCGGGCTTCCGAAACAACAATATAAGGATTGCAAGCATCGCGCGGCCATCCAGGGTCCCGGTAGCTCCGAACACGCCGCTCAATCTGGTCATCGCGTTCCTGATGTCGGCCCTGATTGCGATTATCGCGACGATTATCACGGACTCGTTCGATACTACTCTTCGAGATCCCAGGGAGGCGGGCCGATTCCTCGGCTGTGAGGTGATCGCGGTAGTCCCCGCTGACCAACTCGCAGCTCACCTTCCGCGTCCAGCCGTATACCCGTCAAAAACCGAGCTAGTCTCTTCGAATTTCGGTTCAGAGCAACGAAATGGCTATCGTTCGGCGTCGAGTTTCGATGAGTCTGTCCGTTCGCTCCGGAACACGATCTTCTTATCCGACTTTGAGGGCCGCCTCCACTCGATTGCCGTGACAAGCGCCCGTCCCGCCGAGGGAAAGACGACGTTGGCGGCGCACCTCGCCATCGCCAATGCCGATCGCGGAATGAAAACACTCCTGGTGGACGGGGATCTGCGTCGCCCAACTTTGCATTCAAAGTTCGGCCTTAGCCCGCACCATGGCCTGGGAAGCGTTTTGACCGGCGAACTGTCGTGGCAAGACGTCGTTCTCCCCATCGAAGGGGAGCCGAATCTCAGCCTGATTCCAGCGGGCCGCGGATCGCATCGCGCTGCCGACCTTATTGGGCCGCGTCTTTCCACTTTGCTGGACGAATTCACAAACGCATACGACCTGGTCGTTCTCGACACTCCGCCCCTTCTGGCGTTTGCCGAGCCGCTTCAGATGGCCGTGGCTGCCGATGGTGTCCTGATCGTCGCCAAGGCCGCAGAGACGGAGCGTCGGCCGGTGGCAGAAGTGACTGCAACACTCCGCCGACTTCGCGCAAACATTATTGGCGTCGTCTTAAATCAAATGGACAAAAATACATCCAAAGACGGCTACTACAAGTACTACGAAAACGATGGGAAATATTATTCGAAGGAGCGCCGCTCCACTGCCGATGCTTAAGAGAAAGCATGAAGGCCTGGATGCAGAATGAGTGCGTCCCGGCAGAGGCAGCATCCGCCAAAGTGGGAGCCGCATTGCTTTGGCGAGTTCAAATCCCTCGGATGTCTCATTGCTAGTTGTCACCGGAATGCAACGATCTCACATGGCTGACGGAAATTTACAGTTGCCCGTTGTGAATCATGCGCGCGTACCGCGCCGTGTATTTCTCTCGGCTAATGGGAACGTCAATAGTCCTGCTACCTGGAGCGGCATTCCATATCATTTCCTGCTCGAGGCTCGCCGCAAGGGACTAGTGGACGAAGGCCTTACCCTGCGCCCCGATACTCGCGGGATGAGATTTCGTCGCGTGGCATGGAATGCGGCGCGGCTTATGACGCTGAAGCACGCGGGCGGTTTCCAATATTCTCCGGGATTTCTGGAGCAGTTGTACAAGCCGGTTCGAAGCACCATCTCCGGTGGCGTAGTCGTAAGCTGTTTTCAGCTTCTTCCGCCATCGGTGATCAAGGACAGTTCGATTGAAAAGTGGTTCTACATCGATATGACCCTCCGCCAGTTCTTCGAGTACTACGGAGTCGAGTCATCGGTAGGCAATGCAAGGGAAGCGGTCGAATCTGAAAGAACGGGGTACGCGTCGGCCGTGGGAATCATCACACACAGCCGATGGGCGGCTCTGAGCGTCATGCAGGATTACGGCATAACGCCTGATCGTGTTCACACGGTTGTCCCCGGAGCGAGTCTGAGCCTGGACCAGTACGCGATGTGGGAGCACGATCACAGGGCCCCCGCGGATGTTATGGAAATGCGGCCCCTCCGTCTGGTTTTTGTTGGCAAGTACTGGAAGAGGAAAGGGCTGGATCGGCTCCTGCTGGCTTTTCGGGCGGCCTGTGACCGGGGCATGAAGGCGTCTCTTCGAGTGATTGGATGTCCGCGCGACTCAGTTCCTGCCGATTTGCGAGAAACGAACGCCGTCGAATGGGTCGGTTTTGTCGATAAAGGAAAGGATCCGCAGCGGCTGCTCAAGCTAGTCTCAGAGTGCGATATCGGTTGCCTGCTCTCACGATCAGAAGCCGGTGGCATCGCCCTTCGCGAATATCTCGCCCTGGGACTGGTCACGATTGGGCCAGAAACGGGGGGCGCTGAGGAACACATGGCCAGAGGCGCTTCTGTCGCGGTTCCGTCTGACGCCGGCACGGAAGAAATCGCCGAAGTGCTCCTCGGCTTTGACCGCGACCGCAGAAAACTCCGCGAGTTTCGAGCGGCTGCGTGGAACTATCGATGCCAGGCGCTCTGGTCGAATTCTGTAGATCAGATCCTCTCGTTCTGGCCGCAAAGCGTACGTAATACGGTGCGAGTTGAAGCATGATCGTTGGCCCCGAAGTGACCATCGCGGAAGCGTCGCCGCTCGATGAACGCCGTTCTTCGAGGATGTCTCTGTTTCACGTCCTTGCGCGCGGAGGCACAGCGGTTACCTTTGCCAATGGCCTGGAGCGCGGGTTCGGCTTCCTGGCCAACGTCCTCGCGGCCAGGATCGCCGGGCCCCAGAGTTTTGGTGCATATTCGCTTGTCCTCACAACAGCGAACACCGTTTCGTCGTATGCGGGGATGGGAATTGGGACAACGGCATCCCGTTTTTCCGCGGAGAGCCAGCCCAACACCCTCGCGTTCCGCAACCTGCTGCGCTCCCTTGTTCTGGTCAGCCTGATTTCCGTAATCCTGGGTTCAGCCGTTATGCTCTTCGCCGCGGCGCCGCTCGCGCAGCTTGCACTGCACAAGCCTGCACTCACCTCGCTTCTACGCCTTGCCGCGGTCACCGTAGGAGGAGCGATTGCTCTCGAGTGCTGCAGGGGCCTGCTTCTGGGGCAGCATGAATTCCGGGGCCTGATCTTTCTGTCGGCCAGTTTCGGCATTACGCTTGCGCTCCTCTTGCCGCTCCTGGCGTTTCGAAACACTCAGGCGATGGTGCTGGGGCAGGCTGCAGCCCTTCTTACGGCAGCGTTGATCGGCGGTGCGTTTGCCTTGCGAATGGTTTCTCTCAGAAAGCCGTCCAGCTTACCCCACGATTCGCGCAGAGGCTCGGGGGTTGGTTCGGTGATGAAATTTGGAGCCGTTCAGTTCAGTGCGCTGATGTCGATAAGCGTCACGACCTGGCTGATTGCTTCGCTCGTAACCAGGTGCGACGGCTCACTTACGCAGATGGGATACTACGCAGCCGCGGGCCAGATGCGTAATCTCGCGGCAATGCTTCCAGGCATCCTGAGCCAGGTAAGCTTTCCGCTGCTTACTGACGAAAAGGGGCCTAACTATGGTGGCGCGGGGTTGGTGCTCGGTGTGAACTCCTGCGTGGTAGCACTGATCGGACTCGTTGTCGGTGGAAGCGCCATCATCGTGCTGCCGTGGCTGTTCATGCGTCTTTACGGAAGATCTTACGCAGGGGCGGAACTCGCAGCGGTGCTGGCGATAGCGACAGCCGTAGTTCATATGTCCAGCATGCCGGCTGCAAACCGCTTACTGATTGTCTCATTGCGCATGACGGGTCTTATCAACACTCTATGGGCTGTCGTGGGTGTCGGGTTGAGCGTATTGCTTATTCCAAGAGCCGGCGCAGCCGGCGCCTACGCAGCGTTATTGGCGACCCATTCCGTTTCGAGCGTGATGGTCCTGTTTGCTCTGAAAAGGCGGCAACAAGTCCCTCCCGGCCTGTTGGGACTTACCGCCGCTACATTTGCGGCAGTTCTCGGCATCGCCGCGCTCGGCGCAGAACGCGCATTGGGGCACTATGGACAGGCTGCATTGGCCGAACTGGCCCTGTTGATACTCTGCGTGGGAATCGTCACTTATTTTGGCCGTGCTCGTGGTTGGCTGCCACTTAGATCGCTCCGGCTAACTGATCTCTTCGGCCAATTCTCGCCCTGGCCTCCTGAAAAGTAACTTCAGTGTTGCAGATGAACAAGACGTTTCACGTTTGCGACGTCAGAGCAGTCTGGGTGAGGGAGTGTGCGTCTGCGTTATCCCGGCAGGTCGCAACTGTCGGATGGCTTCCGCACATATCGACACTTGGATACTTCCGGCACAAGAGTTGGTCGGAGGACTCGGCAGATCCGGTCTTAAGCCTCAGGCACTTTCCCCTGCAACGCGGATTCGCGAGAACAGGTCTCGACCCATTGTTTCAGGAGTCTTCCCGCATCATTCGCCGGCTCAATGAGAGAACGGATAACGGCGCCGGTTCCTGCATGATCTGTACCGCGCCAGCCTACACGCCATCTGCCGAAAAGTGGCCCGGGTTGCTAATTTACTATGTCACTGATGCATTCGCTTATCCCGGATACACTAAGGATCCAACTGGTGTCATTCGGCTTGACCGCCGGATGTGCAACCGGGCCGATTTTGTGTTTCCGAATTCCCGTCGAATCGCAGACTACCTGATTCGAGACGCCCACTGCCCGGAAGAGAAAATTGCGATTCTGCCCAACGCCACGCGAGCCGCAAACATATTGCCTGCGCCGCTATTCAAACCGGTTGAAGCGCCCGCGGACATTTCAGACATGCCGCGGCCAATTGCCGGGGTGATTGGCAATCTGGCCGCAAACATGGATTGGGAGATACTGCATAACGCGGTCGAGAGAACTCCGTGGCTGTCTTGGGTATTCGTCGGACCCACCGAGATGCCCGTGCAAGACGAGAATCAGCGCAGGTGCAGGACGCTTCTGATGAATCGCGGAGGGCGCGTCCGCTTTACGGGATTCAAGTTATACAGCCAACTTTGCAGCTATGCGAGAGCTTTTGACGTTGCTGTTCTACCCTATCGACGGTGCGAGCCGACCTATTCGGGTAGCGCCACAAGATTTTACGAACACCTGGCTGCCTGCAGGCCAATTCTGGCGACTCGCGGAGTGGAAGAATTGCTGCACAAAGAGCCACTTCTGTGCCTCATCGACTCCGCGAACGAAATGGTACGCGCACTGGAAGAGCTCGCAGCAAGCGGTTTTCGTGATGGCAGGGAAGCATTGCGTTGGGAAACCAGCCACCAGGAGACATGGGAGGCACGCGCCGCGACAATGTTGCGTGTCTCCGGACAAAGCGCAACCGGCTCGCAACTTCGCGCATTCGAGGATGTCTTAGTTCCTTCCGCAGGATGATGTCTCCACGTATAGCGGAAATAGATGGATAAGCATCCTGTCCGGCAAAAGAGCCGGGATGCCAAATACCCAGTCGGAGCGCCAGAACCCAGTGCCTAGTCGTAACAGCATCGACGCCGAACTCAACAGGCTGACAGGCGACGTGGCACGGCAGTCTCGGCCCATAAGAGTTGCGCTGGTGCATTATCGGGATGATCCGAGAGTAGGCGGGTCCCTGCGCGTTGGGGAGACGTTGGCGAACCATCTTGATCCACGCCGTGTTGAGGCACACCTCGTATTTGCTTACGGAGGGCCCGGCCCTGTCGCCCAAAACGCCAAAGTGCCATGCCATCATCTCGACAGCAGCGGGCCGGCTGATCTCCCGTCGTGGCTCCGTGCAAGACGATTCTTTGCCCGCTTGCAACCCGACATTATCCATTTCCAGGACTCTGCCGTGTGGTTGAACCTGGCCCTGATGGGAACCACCTACCGCAAACTGATTCACGTGCACGGGCGGCCCATCGTTTCAGAGATGCGCTGGTTCGATCGCTTTCTCAACCGCATGATCATCGGTTCTTCAGACGGAGCGGTATGCATCACAAACGGCGCCAGAGAAACCGTGGCCGGCCTTGGGTGGGCGAAAAGCGACAACTGCTGGACTTTGTATAACTCCATCGATAGTTCTGCATATTCTGATTTGCCGACCAGCGCTGAGGCGCGGAAACGGCTCGCGCTCCCGGCCAACGCGCATCTCCTTGGCATGGTCTGCCGCCTCGTTCCCGAAAAAGGCTGCCGGAACGCCATCGATCTTCTGCGTCGCCTTCCTTCGAGCTGGCATCTCGTGTTCTGCGGAGACGGGCCCCTGCGCCCGGAGTTGGAACGCCGGTCGAGAGCAACCGGCCTCGCGGAACGAATACATTTTCTTGGTGCGCTCGGGGATGTGCGCCCAGTGTACGCCGCGTTAGATGCCTATCTGTTCTTAACCGAGTATGAGCCGTTCGGTTTGGTCATCGGAGAAGCGATGGCCGCGGGAGTCCCCGTCTTTGGATGGAGGCGAGCGGGTGAGTATAGCGAGTTGCGAAAGCCGCTGGTCACTCCTGATAACTCGATCTTCATCGGGTCCGGCTTGCCTGCGAACGCGTCCGCTGAAGGCTCTGCCGTTTTGGACAAGCTTGCGTCGGCTATTGAGATTTGCGGCGATTGCCCTCAGGCCTACTCCAACGTGGTCGCGACCGCGAGGCGGTGGGTGATGAGCACCTTCAGTCCACAGGAACAAGCCGATTCTGCACGAAGTCTATATGAACGTGCCCTGGCAATGCCCGTGATCCGCGGTTGAAACGATCAGGCGTGAACACTCGAATGCAAAACTGGAAAGACGCTCCGGTCTATCGCTCAGGCTCGCTTGCGTATGCGCTCAATCAAGCGAACACGGCGATGCCGGCTCGACCGGCGTCCTTGCTTCCTGTCGCCGGTCTCCAATGGTTGTTGCTGAGTATCACGCTGTTCCTCGGTTGCTGTCCTTATGTCTTCCCCGGTGTTTATGCAATAGCTGAGATTGTTGTCACGCTCCTGATCGTGAATCTTGTGCTGCTCGTCAGTACATTCCTCGAGATGGTGCAATCGCAGGCTGTCGGCAAATTCCTTCTCGCAGCGTCTGTGTGCATTTATTTCTGGTTTGAAGCATTCGCGCTGGCTGTGCGCAATCCGCCATTTGCTGCGATTGGCCTTCCGGTATCCGGAGGCCAATTCGACACCGGAGAGCTTCAGCTGGGTGTTCTCTACGTTGCATGCTTCGAGTTGGCGCTGTTCGTGGGTTACTCGCTGCGTCCGCCGCTCTCCGGCTTGAAAGCTTGGGCTGTTTCGAGGGTAGATACTTCCCGCCGGGTGCTGAAGGGTCTGCAGTATCCGATGGCCGCCGGCGGATTCCTTGTCATGCTTGTTTCGTTTGGGTTCCACGTAGGCGCCGTGCAGGGCGCGCTGCTTGCCTCCCGGACTTCGACTCCGCTCGACATGGAATGGAGTGACCCGGGGTTGCTGGGGAACCTGGCCTGCATGGGAGTTGCCGCCTCCAGCCTAATACTGGTTCAGGGGATCAGCGATCGCAGCCCTTGGAGATGGCTCCGTCTCGGCGCCGGCGCGGTAGCAGCTCTTCCGTTCCTGATGGGCGGAACCCGTCACCAGCTCATCTTTGTTCTGGCGCCGCTGTTGCTGGTCCTCGTCCGGCAACAAAGCCGGCGCCCGATGCAGACGCTCTTGCGGTGGGTCGGAGGAGGTCTCGTCGCAGTGCTCCTCCTCCAGGTGGAATTTGCCGTTCGCGACAAGGGCTGGAACCACATTACAGAAGTGACCGCAGACGATCTCATCGACCCCACGACCACGGGCCAGTTCAGCGCGATGCTCTTTGCGGAATACGTCGTGCCGGGAGATCATCCTTATTTTCATGAATTCGCCGAACCCTACTTTATTACTCACTGGGTGCCGCGCGCGATCTGGCCCAACAAGCCCTACATGGAGTCATGGGCGTACTTCAATGCAGCCTGGACCAAGGGATATGCGTATAACGTCACCCCTTCTGTCATCGGGCAGTTCCACCTGAACTTTGGCATGTTCGGCGTGATTTTCATCGGCCTGTGGCTGGGCTTCCTTGCTTTCCTCGGTGACCACATTTCCTTGGCGATCTCAGCCACCGATCAGAAGGCAATGCTTGTGATTGTGGGCCTCTGGTTCGGATTTATCGTTTCCTCGTTCCGCTTCTATTCGCCCATTTACCTGACGTATTTTGTTTTTGGCGCTATCGGGCTGCTTCTTCTCACGGAGAAACGGCACCGTGTCAGTTCCGCTTACTTGAGCGCGCGAATTTCAGAAAGGTTCGTGTGGGGATCAAAGCTGCCATAGTCCACGCGAAGTTTGCGCCATTCCATCTGGCCCGCCTCGAGTCCGCGGGGAAACTTGCATCGGAGAGTGGCAACACTCTGCACGGTATAGAAATCGCCGACTCTGAGAATGATTACGGTTGGCGAGTTAATCGATATAACGGTAATTCATTTTTTCATCACGTCGTATTTCCGAATGAAGAAATTCATCGAATTCCATACACATCCTTGCGCTTGGAATTATCGCGATGCCTGGACCGAATTGGGCCCGATGTTGTCGTTCTGCCGGGTTGGACTGCGCCGGGCCGCGCGGGATTGGTCTGGGCTCTATCCCGTCGCGTCCGGAGAGTGTTGATGAGCGACAGCCAAAAGGTCGACCATCGCCAGGGCCTTCTCAGGAAGCAAGTAAAGCGCATGCTCGTCCGGCGCTTTCAATCCGGCTTCGCCGCAGGAACGCCGCATGTGAAATGGCTGGAAGAGCTCGGGCTCTCTGGCAACAGGTGCAGAACCGGCTGCGACGTTGTCGACAACGCGTTCTTTCAGAGGCCGGCCGGGGAGTCGCTCGGGAGACACCCGGATGATGCTCCTACCCTGATCAGTTGCATCAGGCTGCTTCCTCGAAAAAACGTCTTCCGAATTCTGGAGTGCCTCGCCGGGAGAACTTCCCAGTGGAAATGGATGATTGTGGGCGACGGACCTGAGCGCCAGGAAATCCAGCAGCGAATCGTCGAACTCGACCTCGCGGAACGAGTTACTGTTGCCGGGCATGTTCCATACAGCGAGTTGCCGGCTTTGTACGCTTCGGCTCACGTCTACATCCAGCCAAGCATCGTCGAGCAATGGGGTCTTGCGGTGAATGAAGCAATGGCAAGCGGGCTCCCGGTTCTCGTATCCAACCGTTGCGGCTGTAGGGAAGACCTCGTCCGCGAAGGGATCAACGGGTTCACTTTTGACCCGTTCGATGAGTCCGGAATTGCCGACGCCCTTACGAGAATGCTGGAGCGGCGCTCCGAATGGGCGCCCATGGGCGAGGCGTCACGGTCCATCATCGCATCGTGGGATGTCGGCAGGTTCGCCTCCGGCTTTTGGGCGGCGTGTCAGCTTGCCATCGGCGAGCCCGAGCGAAGGAGCACTCGGCTCACCGACCGTGTTGTCAGGCTGTGCTTGTGAGGATACGACCCTGAGAGTCCTTCAAATAGTTCCCAGCCTGCGGCGATCGACTGGAGGACCGGCGCAGGCGATTCCGCAGCTGTGTAGTGCGCTGCAGTCTGTTGGGGTTCAAGTCGAGCTCATGACTTTTGCCGCGAATCCTTCGGACTGCCTCAGTGAGTCGTTTCCCGTGCGCGCATTTCAGCCGTTTCCTGGAACGCTGGAGTTTCCGACGGTCCAGTTCTTTCTGACGCTCTGCAAGGAGCTGGCACGTTTTGACGTGGTGAACCTGCACAGCCTGTGGAATCCCGTTACGACCGTGGCCGCGATGGCATGCCGCCAGGCTAAAGTCCCCTATGTCATCTCGCCGATGGGAATGCTTCGGATTGCGGCTGCGCGCAGTAAGTCTCTTCGGAAGACGCTCTACTACCACGCCATGGATCGCCGGACGATCGCGGGTGCTGCCGCTCTCACCTTCTTCACCGAACTCGAAGCTGCCGAGTCGCGGCAGTACGCGCACGGATGTCCTGACCATGTCCTTATCCCAAACGGCATCGATCCATCGGGTCGCGAAAGCGTCACCGCCGGCTCGTTTCGGGCGCGGCATCCAGAACTCGGCGGCAAGCGCGTGATGCTGTTCCTCGGGCGTCTGCACAGTTGCAAGAATCTCGGCCTTCAGCTTCAGGCATTCAATCTTCTTGCAAGCAAATTCAAAGATCTGACCTGGCTTCTTGTGGGCCCTGACGCCGGGGAGTGGGATGGCCTGTCCTCCGAGATACAGCGCCTTGGATTGCAGAACAGAGTCCTTTGGGTCGGCCCCCAATCTCATGATGCATGCCTGGAGGCACTTGCCGACTCGGACGTGTGCGTTCTCACGTCGCATCATGAGGGCCATTCGATGGCCATGAACGAAGCCCTTTTGATGCGGGCTCCTTTGGTGATGACTGGCAGCGTTGGCTTCGAGATTGCCGAAACTGCCGGAGCAGCGCTTGTTACAACCTCAGATCCCGCAGCCATCGCGGATGCGATCACTGAAATTCTGAGCGACCCTGGCCTCGTTCGCAGGATGCAGGCCTCAGCTCAATCTCTCATCGACGACGTACTGGCCTGGCCTAGGGTTGCGATTCGCTTGAGTTCAATTTACGAAAACATAGCGGCAGGAAAGCCGCTGAGCTTCTTCAGAGAAGGCCCTCGGGCATGCGAATTGACCCATGCCGGATGAAACACCTCGCCACGGTTCGCCGCGGAGTGGATAGTCGACTGTGCGCCGCGTAATGGAACAACTCGATACAGCGGTTGTGGATGCCGGAGGGCCGCAGGTGAGTGTGCGCAACCCGTCGCTGGCCGGCGTGTCCGCAAACGGTGAAGTGAGCAACCGGGCATCCAAGTCCCCTGGTGAGACCCGTGGCCGCTTCTATCGCCCGGAACTCGACGTTGTTCGATTTGTAGCCTTTTCTCTCGTCTTTTGTTTTCACACGCTACCCTGGGGGCCCGGGCGGGCGACTGTTGGCGTACCGGGTGTTCTGGCGCAGACCATATATATCTTCGGAGCGATGTCTGGCTTCGGCCTTAGCCTGTTCTTTACGCTGAGCGCATTTCTCATCTGCGAGTTACTGCTTCGTGAGCGTGATGCAACGGGTGCTGTTCAGGCCGGACAATTCTATCTGCGGCGAATTCTCCGCATCTGGCCGCTTTACTTTGCCGGCCTCGCCGTGGCCGTGTTCATCGCTCTCCTGCCGGGCGGCGATCCGCGCACGATCCCATGGGCGGGTTGGGCGGCGTTCTTGCTGGGGAACTGGTACGTCGTCTTCTTCGAATTCCCGCATACGCCTATGGCGCCCCTGTGGAGCATCTCCGTCGAAGAACAGTTCTACCTCATCGCTCCCTGGGCGGCTAAGTATCTAAGCAGGCGACTACTCTACCTATTCGCGTTCGCAATTCTGTTGGTAGCGAATGGTTCCCTTTACATTCTAGGAAGGAGCCATGCGAGCCAGGATTCCGCCTGGGCTAACTCCTTCGTTCAATTCGAAAACTTCGCTGCGGGCATTCTGCTGTGTCTTGCACTGCACCGGCGGCGAGTCGCGATCCGCGCCTGGCAGCGCTTGGCCTTGATCGCAGTTGCGGCGCTGAGTTGGTATGTCGCCGTATACGGCTGCAAGATGCAGCACGGCCTGGATGAACCTCTCTCAAGCTCATCGATGATCGCAGGATACGCCCTGGTCGCAATCGGCTGTTGCGCGCTCCTGTTGGCCTTTATCGGAGTGACCAGGGAGGCGCTTCCGTCCTGGGCAATTTATCTCGGCCGAATTTCATACGGCTTGTATGTATTTCACGGGTTGGCCATCATGATCGTTGGCCTCCCCTTCCCTCACGGCTATCCGAGCTTCGCAAAGGCGCTTTTGGTCAAGGGCGCCGGCGGCGCCGGATTGACCTTCCTGCTCGCGTGGCTCTCCTACAGCTATTTTGAGATGCCGTTCCTCAAGCTCAAGAAGCGTCTTGAAGTGATCGAGAGCCGTCCGCTTTAGAATCGCCCACGCAAACTTCACCCTGGCCGCGCAAATTTTCGGGTTGACATTATGCAGGACCTTCACGAAATCACACCGGTCATTCTGACCTTCAACGAAGAAGAGAATATCGCGAGGACTTTGCGGTCCCTGTCTTGGGCCCCGCGCGTGGTGATCGTGGACTCGGGCTCCTCCGACGCGACAAAGCCGATCGCGCAATCATTCAAGAACGTCGACTGGCACGTCCGCGCATTTGATCGCCACGCCTTGCAATGGGAGTTTGCGATCAAGAAGACCGGTATCTCTTCCCGCTATGTGCTCGCGCTTGACGCCGACATGCAGACCTCCAGCGAGTTCGTTCGTGAAGCGCAAGAGACTTTTCTCCCTGGCGGCGCCGACGGCGGTGTGCTCTCGTTTCAGCACTGGGTGCTCGGAGGGCCAATGTCGAGCACGCTGTGCCCGCCCCAGTTGCGCCTCTTCCCCACCAACTCAGTCTGTGTACGGCAGGCGGCTCATACGCAGGATTTCTCGTTGCCTTCAACCTCGGCTCCCCCGTACCGCTTCCGCTCTCGGGTCATACACGACGACCGAAAGCCCCTCGAACGTTTTGTGCGAAACCAACTGGCCTACTCGCAGCTCGAATTTGACCGCATTAGCGGGCAGGCACATCACTCTTTGAAAGACAGGCTCCGGCGCGCGGCACTCATGCCCTTGCTCGTCCCCGCCGCCGCGTATGTTCTCGCTGGAGGACCCCTGGCGCACAGCCGCAGTCTGTGCTATGCGCTTGAACGCCTGACCTACGAGACCCTCTTGGCAATGCGCATACTGCGCGCAAGAAGTGGCGTTGACGATCTTAAGGAGACCTCAATATGAACCTTGCAAAGTCTGTTCTTATCACCGGGGGAGCCGGATTCATCGGTTCGCACCTCGCCGAGAGCTACCTCAACGCAGGCGTGTGCGTAACGGTCCTGGATGACCTGACCACGGGCAGCCTGCGCAACATAAGGCACTTGATCGGCCAACCCGGCTTCGAGTTCCGACTGGGATCGGTGCTGGATAAGCAGCTGTGCGATCAGGCCGTCGCCGAATGCGACGATGTGATTCATCTTGCGGCGGCAGTCGGCGTCAAGATGATATTCGAGAGACCGACCGAGACGATCGAACGAAATGTTCGAGGGACCGAATGTGTTCTCGAGGCGGCGCTGCGTCACGGGCGCAAGGTATTTATCGCTTCCACTTCCGAGGTGTATGGCAAAGAGCCTGCGTCAAACTCCTCATCCTTTCGAGAGAGCCACGACATAACACTCGGCAACTCGATGCGTTGGTGTTACGCGTGTTCGAAGGCCCTCGATGAATACCTTGCGAGAGCCTACTTTCTCAATAAGGGCCTACCGGTTGTTATCGGAAGATTCTTTAACACGGTTGGCCCTCGGCAAAGCGGCGCCTACGGAATGGTTGTCCCGCGATTTGTCGAATGGGCATTGAAAGGCAAACCCCTTCAGGTGTACGGCGACGGAAAGCAGACGCGCAGTTTTACCCACGTCAGCGACGTGGTCGCGGTGGTGCGCGCGCTCATGTCGGAGCCGAGAGCGGAGGGAGAAGTATTCAACATCGGGTCAACCGAGGGCGTAACCATTCTTGATCTGGCAAAGCGCGTCATCGAATTCACCGACAGCCGCTCGGAAATTGTCTTCATGTCGTACGAGCAGGCATATGGCGAAGGGTTTGAGGACATTCGAAATCGCGTTCCGGATGCGAGTCGGATCGAGCGTTTGCTCAACTTCCGGCCTCGTAAGACGCTCGATGAGATTTTGCGCGATACGATCGCCTCCGTCACGTCCGACCTGGTCAATGCATGACACCCAGCGTCGATCTCGCATCGTTTCGAAACGATTGGTACAGGCCGGGGCGAAGCACCACGGTTCGCATCGCGTGGTTCTTCTGCGGATCCGCGTTTGTGCGCTCATCCTTGCTGCCGTTTTCCGCGCCGCGCAGGTGGGCCCTCCGTCTCTTCGGCGCCAGCGTTGGCTCAGGGGTTGTGATCAAGCCGGGAGTAAGAATCAAGTATCCGTGGCGCCTCAAGATTGGTTCCAACTCGTGGTTGGGAGAAGACTGCTGGATCGACAATTTAGAGCTGGTTGAACTCGGTAAGAATGTCTGCGTGTCTCAAGGAGTTTACATTTGCACTGGAAATCATGACTGGTCCGATTGCGCTTTCGGCCTCATGGTGTCTCCGATCATCGTCTGCGATGGATCCTGGATAGGCGCACGTTCGATTCTCTGTCCTGGAGTCCGGCTCGGTGAAGGGTCTGTTGCAGTTGCCGGCAGCGTGGTGACAAGAGACATTCCTGCATTTGAGATTCATGGCGGAAACCCCGCACGGTTTCTCCAAAAGAGGCAGATCAGGGATCGAGAGCCGGATCTCCCCGAGGAAGCCGATTTAGCGTCCTCTTATCACGCGGCCTCGAGCCGATTTGCTGTAAGCGCGTCGCAGCATGAGCGCTCCGCAACGAGAGCTGACATCAAATGGCACACAGATGCGCCGAGTGAAGAACATCACACCGCCCCCAGCGATTGAGCTGGAGTTGGCATGTCGCCTATGCGTTTCCTCTGGGAAAGGAGTTCGGCAGGGCGATGACGCTTGTGACTCATGAAGCCAGCTAAGGTTGGGGCGCGCCGGTTTTGAAAATGCCGCTCGCCCATGGTTGAAAGCATGCGTCAGTTTTCCCCGCCGAGAACACACTATGAGATATCAGGAGACCTGCTCGTGGGAAATGGCAGCGAACGCTGCCCGGGGCAAAATGCATATAGCCGTGTTTAATCAGTTCTTCTGGCCCGACGTGATCGCTACCGGTCAGTACCTCACGGATGTGTCACGCGCGCTTTCGCTCGATCATGACGTGACGGCAATTTGCAGCGGCCCGGCGCATGGTTGCCCTGATTCCAGTCCGTATCCTCGCATTGTCATCGTCCGCTCGCGGACCATTGCCTTCGCCCACCGCGCCTTCGCGCGAATTGCTTCGTACCTCTCGTACCTGTCGGGCTCGATGTGGCACGGGCTTCGCCTGCGTTGCCCGGATGTTATCCTCACTCTCACCACTCCCCCGATCCTGCCGGTGATTGGCTCCCTCATATCTACTCTGCGCGGTGCGCGGCATGTTGTATGGGAAATGGACGTGTACCCAGACGTCGCTACAGACGTCGGCTGGTTCAGAAAAGGCAGCCTCATTGACTGCCTCTCCGGCGTCATCATCGATTGGTCACGCCGCCGCGCCTTTGCCATCGTAGTCCTCGGCGATGACATGAAGAGTCGTCTCATCGGTCGCGGCATAGACAGCGAAAAGATCCACATTGTCGAGAATTGGGCCGATGGCAGCGGGATCGTCCCCCATCCTTTTCCGGATGGACCGCTGGTCATTCACTATTCTGGTAATCTTGGCCTGGCCCACGAAATCGAAACCATCAAAGGCGCGATGGGCCGGTTGCGCAATCACAAGGATTTCCGATTTGTTTTTTCAGGAGCGGGTGCGCGCCGCCCCGCGCTCGAGGGTTTCTGCCGCTCCGAGAACATCCACAATGTCGAGTTCCGGTCCTATTGCGAGCGGGTTGATCTCGGCCGATCATTGAGCGAAGCCCACCTCGGCCTGGTTACTCAGCGTCCCGAGACCCTCGGCTCTGTTGTCCCGAGTAAGACGTATGGCATCATGGCTGCCGGACGCCCACTGCTTTTTATCGGCCCCGATGCCTCCACGCCGGCAAGGCACATTCAACGCTTCAACTGCGGATGGAGAATCGAGCCTGGCGATGTTGATTCTCTGACGAAGTTACTGCTCTCCCTGAACCAGGACCGATCGATCATCGTCGAGGCCGGGAAGCTTGCCCGCGCCGCTTTCGATGCGCATTTCGACAGTTGCGTTTCCATCCCGCGCCTCACCGCTGTCATTTGCGGTGCGGGTTCGCGGACGGTAAGCAGGGCTGGTTTGCGGCCCGCCGCGGGATTTAGACCCGCTGAGTGAAAATGTACTCCCTCGTCTTTCTCGCCGTCGTCTCGTTCGTCCTCTGCCTCCTGGTGACGCCGCTCGTTCGCAATTCTGCGAGCCGCCTGGGCATCGTGGACATCCCGGACCAGAATCGCAAGGTCCACACTGTCCCGGTGCCCCGCCTCGGCGGCGTCGCCATATTCGCTTCTGCATTCATCGCCTACGGCCTCCTGCTGCTTGCCAAATTCGCTGCAGGCGGTATTGTCTGGTCAGGTTTTCCTCTGGCGATTCGCCTGCTTCCCGCTGTCCTCCTCGTGTTCGGCATCGGCATCGTCGACGATATTCGCGGAGTTCGGCCCTGGCACAAACTCACTGTCCAGATCATCGCCGCTGTACTGGCGTGGTATGTCGGTATCCACGTTGACGTCATTGCCGGGCAGCCCGTTTCACAGATTGGCGGATTGCTGATCACAATTCTCTGGATCGTCGCCTGCACCAACGCCGTCAACCTGATTGACGGAGTGGACGGGCTCGCCGCTGGAGTCGGTCTCTTTGCCACCCTTACCACTCTGATCGCGGCGCTGCTGATTCACAATATTGCGCTGGCGCTTGCAACGGTCCCCCTTGCGGGCGCGCTTCTCGCCTTTCTCCGTTTCAACTTCAATCCAGCATCGATCTTCCTTGGCGATTGCGGAAGCCTGACACTCGGATTCCTGCTTGGCTGTTACGGCTGTGTCTGGTCGCAAAAGGCCACCACGTTCCTCGGGATGACGGCGCCGATCCTCGCCCTTGCTGTCCCGCTCTTCGACACCGCGCTTGCGATCGCACGTCGCTTTCTGCGCCGCAGGCCGATCTTCGGCGCTGACCAGGCCCACATCCACCACAAACTGCTGTCGCGTGGCATGACGCCGCGCGGTGTCGCCCTCGTCCTATACGGAGCCTGTGGTGTCGCGGCAATTGCATCCCTGTTTGTCACCATCTGCCAGGAACAGTATCGGGGCATCGTCATCGCTCTCGTCTGCCTAGCTGCATGGGGCGGCCTTCAGTATCTCGGGTATCACGAATTCGCCACCTCCGTCCGCCTCATCCTCGGTGATGCTTTTCGCGGCCTGCTCGATGGCCACCTCACGCTCGTGACGTTCGAACACCAGCTCTCCAAGGCCACAACACTCGAGGAATGCTGGAAGGTTCTTTCGGCCGCATATACCCAGTTCGATTTCTCCGGCATCGTATTCGACATCGATGGCGTCTTCCACGAATTGGGTGCTGACGCCGGCTGGCATGTCTATGTCGATTACCCCGGCCATGGCTACATCACCCTGACTCGCAAAGCCGGCGCCACCACGCACAGTCCCGTCGCCGTGGCTTTTATCGACTGCATCTCGCGCATCCTCGAAAGCAAGCTTGGCCAGCTTGAGAATGCTTCGGCCACACCCGCGGCGTCTGCCCATGCCGACTGACCCGTTGACCGCGTCGCCGCATTTGCCGCCGCTCTCGTCTCGTTTCGCCCCTTTCCGCGTTGCATAGCTGTGGCGTTTGCTTTGTTTCATGGCTACTCACTCCTCCACATGGCCCTGATTGAGAAAACAAAACGGTGGGATCCGGCGGGACCGGTCGTATTGCCCGCAGGCCTTGGGAATCGTTCAACAGGACTCCGAAAGGATTGAATCCAATGCCCAGAGCGCTGATCACCGGCTGTACCGGCCAGGACGGCTCCTATCTCACCGAATTCCTCCTTGCCAAAGGATATGAAGTTCACGGCTTGAAGCGTCGTCGAGCATCCAGTTTCAACACCGAGCGTCTCGATCCCTTATGCCTGCTCGAAACTTTTCGCCCACAACATTACGGTGACCTATCGCGAGAGTTACCGGCTCCACCCATCAAGCGGAATTCTCTTCAACCACGAGTCTCCGCGGCGCGGCGAAACCTTTGTTACCCGCAAGATCACGCGCGCTGTCGCGCACATCAGTCACGGCCTTCAGCAGAAGCTGTTCCTGGGAATCTCAACGCGCGCCGGGACTGGGGCTACGCGCCCGACTACGTTCGAGCAAGGATCGCGAGGATGACCGGCTTCCCGGGCCGCATCAGCTGGGATAAGAGCCAGCCAAACGGCCAGCCGCGCCCTGCCTGAATTTGGCTTTCGCGCCACTACATCACTTGATACCGGGCTGCTGAAGACAATCAGGTGGTACTTGCAAACACACCGGAACCATTTGGCAATCGCTGGGAATATTCCCGAGATGGCTCAAAACGGTAATACACAAGTACTGATTGCATGAATTTTCGATGGGATGATTGCCTTGGCTATTGCGGTCTTCATCGAAGTTGGGTTTAGATAGAAGTCTCTCCTAGAAGGGAGCTCCGAAACAGAAAATCGCGAGGAGGGCCTAGTGCTCGGAAGAATTCAGATCTTTGCGGCGGCGGCGGCGTTGTGCGTCAGCTCATACGCCATGGCGGCAACAACCTGGATTGGGACCGTGACCGTGAGCGGTCCGACCACGATCAACAACCACGAAGTAAAGGGCACTGGAACATTGTTCGACGGCGCGGTGATTGAAACCGGTACGGCGCACGCCGACATGCGGCTGGCGAATAACGGCGGCGAGATAACCTTGTATGCCAGTTCGCGGGGAACTCTTCACCGCGATTACTTCGTGCTCGAGCGCGGCAGCATGAAGCTCAGGTCTTCGAGTTCATTCAATGTGCAGGCGGACAACCTGGCTGTGGCTGCGGCCGTCAACTCCTCCGGGACTGTGACTGTCGAAGGCGGCAACACAGTTGTGGTGGAGGCGGAAGAGGGTACGCTGGATGTTCTCAATGCGACCGGAACGCGGATCGCTCAAGTGCATTCCGGAAGCCCATTGTCCTTCACTTCGGCCACCAAGCCGTCCTCGGGAATCACAACAACCAGTGCAGTTGCTTCCGGGAACAGCGAGCGCGTACTCCCCACGAGCGACGCGAACGTGGTCCCCTCGGTCCTAATGCTTCCCCCCGTGTCGAGACAGGCTTCTTCCGAGGTCGGAGGTTGGACGATCTCGCCCAGGGCTGCCGGCGGCGGTGGTTGCGTTTATGGCGCAGGAGGCGGCTGTTGCTCGGCAAAGCTCCTCGAGCAGTGCTGCCCGAATAAGGGCGACAACGATGCGCAGTGCTGCCCCGGGATGCCGCTTTCACCGAAGCAGTGCGGCGGGGCAAGCCCGTAGAGACAAGTTTGAAACCGTTGCTTGACGGCGCGCGCAACAAGCCAGCCGGTCCTCACTCCCGAGGTGAGGACCGGCTTTTTCTTTCATGAAATGACTCATATATCGATGACAGCGAATTCGAGTTCAAGCCACCCCGAAACTCGTTCCGGAAAATGCTTTACCGGGTGATAAGGAAAGGGTTAGCGGTCATTCGGCCGTGCCTCGCCACCAGTCTTTTTCACGTCCGGATTCATCGCAAGCTCCTGGTTTTTCATTTTGCGATCGATGCGCCGGCCAAGGCCGTGCGTGGCCGCCGTGCGGCCTTCGTACTTGCCAGTCGTGCATAATCAAATCACGATGGCACTTCTTTGGAACCCTGAAAGCTGGTCGCAGCGGCTGGCTGAACTCGAGGCGCAATCCGGCGAACTGAAAGAGGCTCCGCTGCGCCGGGACGTGCGCTCGCTCGGCATGCTGCTGGGTGAAGTGCTGCGCGAGCAGGCGGGGGAAGAGCTGTTTGGGCAGGTGGAAGCGCTGCGCCAGGGGACCATTCGCAGGCGCGACGCCGAGGCCCGCGGCAATCTGGAAGACGCGGGCCGGCATGGCGCGGCCTCCCTCGAACTGGTCCACTCGCTCCCGGTGGAGAGCGCGATATTTCTTACGCGGGCATTCGCCTTTTACTTCGAGCTCATCAACCTTGCCGAGACCAATCACCGCAAGCGCCGGCGCCTTGCGCTGCAGGTGAGCGGCGGGGCCGGGCTGCAGCGCGGTTCGCTCGCCGGAACGCTCTGCGCGATGAAGCGCGTGGGAATCACGGGCGAAGAGGCTCTCGAGTGGCTGCGACGCGTGCTCATTGTGCCGGTGTTTACAGCGCATCCGACAGAGGCCGCGCGCCGTTCCGTCATGCTCAAGAGGCGCCGCATCGGTGAGTTTCTGGTTGAGCTCGATCGCATTCCTATTCCCGAGCAGGACCTCGCGCGTCTGGAAGAAAAGGTGCGCGCCGAGATCACCAGCCTGTGGCAAACCGACGAGGTGCGCTCGCGGCGGCCCACCGTGTACGACGAAATCAAGATGGGCCTGGATTATTACGATGTTTCTATATTCGAAACGCTCCCCGGCCTGTATCAGGAGATCTCCGGCGCGCTGCGCATCGCGTATGGCATTGAAATCGAGCCTCACGATCTGCCCCAGGTGCTGCGCTTCGGCTCGTGGATCGGCGGCGACCGCGACGGCAATCCTTACGTCACGCCGGACGTCACGCGCGATGCCGTGCAAATGGCGCGCGTGCATGTGCTCGCGTTCTACCAGCGCAAGCTCGACGAGATCATCGACCTCCTCACTACGAGCGCGCAACAGATGCCGGTGAGCGAGGAATTGCGCGCGCGCCTCGAAGGCTACGTGGCGAAGGTGCACACAGCCGAGGCGCAGGTGTTCGGGCAGCAGTTCGAGTTCGAGTACTACCGCCGTTTTGTCGTCTGCGTGAAGGTGCGCGTGCAGCGGACCATGGAATCGGGCCGACCACTGAGTACGGCAGGCAGGGCCGTGCCCGTGCTCTCTGGCACTGCAGCGGGACACGAACAACTTGCGCAGGCACTGCCTCCTTACGGCTCGCTCGGCGAATTCATCGCCGATCTTGAGACGCTTCGCTCGTCTCTTGCGGACAACCGCGGTTTGCGCATCGCACGCACGCTGCTTGATCCGTTGCTGCTGCAGGCGCGCACGTTTGGCCTGCACCTGCATACGCTCGACATCCGCCAGCATGCGCGTGTTCACGCAACGGCGCTGAAGGAGGCCATCGCCGACACCGCGGCTTCGTCACTCCCCGCCGGGCTTTCGCCGGAAACCGCGAACGTCTTCGAAACGTTTCGAGCCGTCGCAGAAACGAAGGCCGGATGCTCTCCTGAAGTCATCCGCCATTACGTCATCAGCGGGGCGGCATCCGTGGACGATGTGCTCGCCGTGGTTCGTCTCGCGCGTCTCGGCGGGATTCAGGTCGAAGGCTCGGCCGGAAGTGAGCGGCTTGATCCGGGCCTGATGCCAGTGCCGCTCTTCGAATCAATCGAGGATCTCCGCAACGCGTCGCACGTGTGCCGGGAGTTGTGGAGCCGTCCGGATTATCGCCGGCTCCTCGCGTCGTGGGACAACTGGCAGGAGATCATGCTGGGCTACTCCGACTCCAACAAGGACGGAGGCATGCTCACGAGCACGTGGGAGATCTTCCGCGCGCATCGCGACCTGCACGTCGCTGCACGTGAATGCGGCGTAAGATTGCGGCTGTTTCACGGCCGTGGGGGCACCGTCGGACGCGGCGGAGGCCCGACGCACCGCGCGATCTTCGCGCAGCCGATGGATTCGTTCGAAGGGCAGCTGCGCATCACCGAACAGGGCGAAGTGCTCAACTTCAAGTACGCGGACGAGGTGCTGGCCGAGCGCAATCTCGAACTGATGATCGCCGCCTCTCTCGATGCCCTTGCCCGCCCCAATGCCCGCGACAGCCAAGGCCACTTCACCGGAGTGCTCAAGCCTGAGTGGGAGTCCGCTCTGAACGAGCTGTCGGAGATCGCTTTTGCCCACTACCGCCGCAACATCCTCGAGAACCCCGATGTGATCACCTACTTCGAGCAGTCCACGCCGGTGGGCGAGCTCGAGCAGGCGAAGATCGGGTCGCGGCCCGCGCGGCGCAACAATTCGCGCAACATCGGCGACCTGCGCGCCATTCCATGGGTCTTCGGATGGACGCAGTCGCGCCTGCTCGTTCCGGCCTGGTTCGGCGTGGGCCATGCATTGGGAGAGTTCCTTAGCCGCCCCGGCGCACTACAGCTTCTGCGCGAAATGGCACGCGAGTTCCCGCTCTTCATCGACCTGGTACGCAACGTCGAGATGGCGCTCGGCAAAGCCGATCTCACCACCGCGCGCCTGTATTCGTCGCTTGTCGAGGATGGTGAGTTGCGCGAGCGCGTGTACGATCTGCTCGAAGCCGAGTTCCACTCGAGCGTCAAGGCTGTTCTCGCGGTCACCGGGCAGTCTGCGCTGCTCCAGGAGAATCAGGTGCTTGCGCGCTCGATCCGCCTGCGCAACCCCTACGTCGATCCCATGCACCTCATCCAGGTGGACATGCTGCGCCGCAAGCGCGCCGGCGAGGACACTCCCGAAGTGAACCGCGCAATTGCCGCGACGATCAGCGGGATCGCGGCTGGGCTGCGCAACACCGGCTGATCGGCCAGCCCGGCGAGCGCGGAGCATTGCATCCCCCTTGCAGGAAATGGACGCCCCGTTTTACCCTGTATCCATGCATCGATGTCGCTAACACCGGCCTGGTGAGAGCTCCGATGCCCGGCGTGCGTCATTTCGTGCGCATTCACCCGCCTGACAGCTCCACCAAGACTCCCACACCCTATGCAAGCCCGGTATACCCCGGGAACAGGAGATTTTGATGGCGCGCATTGCCGCGAATGTGACTGAGTTGATTGGCCGTACCCCGCTGGTGCGGCTGAACCGCGTGGCGGCCGGGCTGCCCGCGACGGTGGTGGCAAAACTGGAGAGCCGCAACCCGCTGGCCAGCGTGAAAGACCGCATCGGCTTCGCGATGATCGATGCCGCCGAGAAAGCCGGCAAGATCAAGCCGGGCGTGACCGTGCTGATCGAGCCCACGAGCGGCAACACCGGCATCGCGCTGGCCTTCGTCGCCGCCGTCAAGGGCTATCGGCTGATCCTCACCATGCCCGACACGATGAGTGTTGAGCGGCGCGTTGCGCTGCGGGCATTTGGCGCGGAGATTGTGCTCACGCCGGGGCCGGGCGGCATGAAGGGCGCGATCGCCAAGGCCAACGAGATCCTGGCCAATACGCCGGGCGGCTACATCCTTCAGCAGTTTGACAACCCCGCCAACCCGGCCATCCACCTGGCCACTACTGGGCCCGAGATTTGGGAAGACACCGACGGCAAGGTCGACATCCTCATCTCCGGTATCGGAACCGGCGGCACCATCACCGGCGTCTCAAATTACATCAAGCCGCGCAAGGCGGAGTTCAAGGCGATTGCCGTGGAACCAACCGACAGCGCGGTGCTCTCGGGCGGAAAGCCCGGCGCGCACAAGATCCAGGGACTGGGCGCGGGTTTCGTTCCCAGCATTCTCGACACGAAACTGATCGACGAGATCGTGCAGGTCACCAACGACGAGTCGATCGCCATGGCCCGTCGTCTTCCGCTCGAAGAAGGGCTGTTCGTCGGAATCTCCTCGGGCGCTGCCGTGGCCGCTGCGCTCAAGGTTGCAGCGCGGCCTGAGAACGCCGGCAAGCTGATCGTGGTGGTGCTGCCCGACTTCGGCGAACGCTACCTGTCGAGCGTCCTGTTTGACGCGCTGCGCCAGGAAGTGCTGGCTTTGCCCACGAATCCCGTGCCCGATTCTCCGCAGCCGGTGAGCGTGTAACATGCCGCCGCTTGAGCAGACGAGCGTGCTACCATCCTCGCGGCAGAGCCGCCGCGCGGAATGTGCGCCGGGAGTTGAGCATGTCGCGGCGGAGCCGGAAGGACACGATATGTCTTTCTTCGAGCGTGTTCGCGAAGATGTCCGCTCGGTGTTCGAGCGCGACCCGGCTGCGCGCTCCATGCTCGAAGTGCTCACCTGCTATCCAGGCCTGTGGGCGGTCTGGATCCATCGCGTTTCGCATCAGTTGTGGAAGTGGCGCCTGCGCCTGCTCGCGCGGATGCTCTCGCAGGTTGCGCGTTTTGGGACCGGCGTCGATATTCACCCAGCGGCGCAACTGGGCCGGCGCTTGTTCATCGATCACGCCACCGGGGTTGTCATTGGTGAAACCGCAATCGTCGGCAATGACGTCACGATGTACCAGGGCGTCACGCTCGGCGGCACCGGCAAGGGCCACGGCAAGCGGCACCCGACCATCTGCGATGGCGTCTTTATCGGCAACAACGCCAACGTGCTCGGCAACATCTGCGTGGGCCAGAATTCGCGCGTGGGCGCGGGGTCCGTGGTGCTCACGGATGTGCCTCCGCACTCGACGGTCGTTGGAGTGCCGGCGCACATTGTTTACCGCAACGGCGAGCGCGTGCTTATTACCGATCCGCACGACATCAAGGACCCGCTCTCCGACGCGCTGATCGCGCTCGCGGCACGAGTCGAGGAGCTGGAGCAGCGGCTTGGCGCACAGGTGCAGCGCGCCGAACCGTTCGCAACCGAAGAGGCCGAACGTACCGCGTATCGCCGCGAGCTGAACCAGATCAGCGAATACGTCTCGATGGGCGAGGGCATCTAGATCCGGCGCAATCGCTCAATTGTTTTGCGCGAGGGTCAATGCACGTCCACCGAGCGGTCGCCCTCGTACTCCATGATGTGGAAGTAGGCTTCCCATCCGCTCCACGACGCGGGCGCAGGCAGCTTGGCCATCGGATCCTTCAGGTGGTTTGCGTAATCCTGCACCAGTTCCCGCGTGCGATAGACGCCCGTGAGCCAGTCTCCACGATACCAGTTCTTCCACTTGCCGTACTCGGCCGCCGCCATTGACTGCTGGATTGCATCGAGCGAGTTAAGCGCGTCATCGACCTCGCTCGCAGCCTTCACCGAATTGTCGGACTCCGCATCCTGCATGGCTTGAGCAATGTCGAGCAGAGCGCGGTTGCTCTCGCGGTTGATCATGATCATGGTGAGCACCTCGGCCTGGTAGTAATCGCGCCGGCCGGGATCGACCAGGTCGCGCGCGGCTTCGGCGTGCTTCCACACTTCGTCCCAGCGCGGCTGAGCTTCAGTGCACTCGTCGATGTCGCGCTTGATCAGCGCCTGACGAACCTCGTCATTTCCCTGAGGCAGCACGCGCGGCTCCGTCCACTTGGGCGACTGGCTTGGAATCGCGATGACCTGGTGCTCGCTGAGTTCATCGAGAATGAGGCGGCGGATCTCAGAGTGGTAATGCTGATCGCCATTCTGCCGCACGACCGAACTGAGGGGCGGCGGTGGCGGCGGAGCATTGCCTGCCGAAGTCAACCCGGGGAGACCAAAGGGCGCGCGGACGCCGGGCGCAGCGAAATACTCCTTGTAGACCCCGGCGACGGCATTGGCGGACTGTGCCCCAAACTCCTCCGTCGCGAACTTGCGGTAGTACGCGTCGTCGGCGGCCTGGTCCGGAGGAACGCCGCTCCACGCAGTCTCCATCAGAGCGCGCGTTGTCATCACTACGGGCCGGACATCGCTGGTGTTCACGAGCACATACGCCGTTGCGCCTGCCTTGATGTAGCGGCCCAGTTCTTCCTGGATCACGCCGACAGAAACCAGCTCGGAAAGCTGGTTTGCCTGGCCGTTCATCATCGCCGTGTGGATATACATGCCCTGCCCGGCCGCAACCTTGCCGCCATCCTGCATGTCGCCGTAGCCGGTGTCGGCCCACACCAGCGTCACCTCCGGAGGAATCTTGATTAGGCCCGCCTGCATCAGCCGCGCGCCCTCCTGCCAGAGATCGGTGACGAATTGGGCCTTCGGGTACTTTGCGCGTACGATCTTCATCTGCGTGTCGATGGCGTCGCTGATTCGCTTGCCCAGCAGGGGATCGTTGTTGCGCACGCTCGGGTCGAGTGACGCATAGCTCGAGTCAGAGAGGCCGCGCAGGCCGACGCTCCACAGGATCTCTTCATCGGGCTTGTATGTCGCGACTGCATTCGTCCACGCGCGCTCAAGGATTTCGGGATGCGTCGAAAAGTTGTAGGGCACGTCCCTGGGCCATCGCGCCACGTTTACGCCGAGGGGGATCGCGTGATGCTGGTTCACGATCAGCCCGCGTTCCGTGGCCGCGTGCACTTGCGGGTCGTCGGGGAAGATCCAAGTGCCCGGCACCACCATGTTGCCCTTGAGCCGCAGGATCGTCTCATACACGTTGTCCCACACGCGAAGCGCGATTCCGGTCTTCTCGCTCTTGGTCCCCGGAATCCAGCCGCTTAGCAGGTCCTCGTCGTTGATGAAAAATCCGCGGTACCTGAATACCGGCTTTGGAAACGCCTTGCCGAAATCTGCCGGCAGCGTGATCGAGGTCCGCTTCTCCGGCTGCTTGTCGGTCCAGAGGTACATGGGGTCGACGCCGAGCACGCTTTGGGAGAACTCGTAAATTGCGAAGATCGTTCCGCGCATATCGGCGCCGGTGAGGCAGACGAGCTGCTTCAGTGGCTGGTGGCCCGGCACGCGCACCAGGCTGAATGCGAACGTCTCGGCGTCGGTTGTGGTGGCGCACTTGATTCCCGGGTGTACGTGGTCGCGCTCGGCGACCAGAATTGCGACCGGGCCTGCATCTTCGAGGCGGTCAGCCCGCTGCGGCTCCCTACCGAACACCTTGCCGAAATCATTTACGAGGTCCTCGGTTGCGCGACGGACTGGGCCTGACTCGTCGGGGCTCTCCACGATCGTCACAGAGCCGTCGATCGTGACGCTCGCATTCTGCGCACACCACGCGGCCGTTCCGCCTGCGCAGGCCAGGAGCCCGACGACAAACGCGGCAAAAAGCGCGGCCATGAAACCAAATCGGGGTCTCACCATTGATCTCTCCAGTCCAAAAACTGCCCGGTGTTGAACGCTTTACTTCGCGCCGCGAATTATAATCGAGCGCTTCCGCTTGTGTCCCGTCGCAGGGACGCCCATTGTGAGCGTGATAGCGCAGTCCCCTTCCAGTGCTACAGTGGAATTTCCCTGATCTTTCCGCCGGAGTCCTGAATTCTTGCGCGTGCTGCATCGCCTGCTGTGTTTCGCAATTGCTCTTCCGCTTCTTGTCCATGCCGCTCCGCGCGTCCGCGTGTTTTCGGCACCCGTACCGCCGGAGATGCGCTCGAGCGCGTTCTCCATCACGGTCAATGGTCAGCCCGTCGGCGTCGCGCACGCGGCGAACAGCTATGACTACGCGAGCTTCGACGCCACCGGTCAGGTGATTGTCGAAATCACCGCTGCTGAGCCCGGCTTCTGGGATCGCGGCGTCGATATTGAGCCATGGCGTCTCGGCATTCGGCCGGAGCGAGACAAGCAAACAATCCGCTTCCGCCTCGAAGGGCCGGCCAAGCTCTCGATCTCGCGCCCGCGCGATTTCCTCAACCACGCGCAGATGCTTTTCCTCTTTGCCGGCACGCCGCTACCGCCAGCGCCGGCGCCCGCCCCGAACGTGCACGTCTACGGTCCCGGCGTGTATCACAAGAGCCTGAATCCAAAAAGCGGCGACGTCTTCTATCTCGCCCCGGGCTCGTACTTCTTTGGCAGCCTCAATGTTTGGCAGGCGAGCAACGTGAAGGTGCTGGGCCGCGGCACCATCATCTATGAAGGCAACCAGGACCCGGATGCCGACGAGGGCTGGATGCACAAGCCGGACTGGCACTGCGTCGTTACCGACCAGGCGCACAACATCGAGATCGACGGCCTCACCTGCATCGTGCGGTCGCGAACATGGTCTATCCAGATGAAGGATTCGAGCAACCTGCTCTATGACGATCTGCGCGTCATGGGCGGCAATCCGGGCAACGCGAACCAGGACGGCATGGACTGGATCGGTTCGAGCAACGGGACCGTGCGCAACTCGTTCTTTCGCACCTCCGACGACGTGATCGCCTTGATGGGCAACTGGGACGGATATACAGACGCCGACATGGTCCGCCCCGGCCAATCGGTTCACGACATCACGGTCGAGAACAGCGAGCTATCCACGAGCATCTCCAACATCGTCCGCGCCGGCTGGCCGAAGAAGGTCTTCAATTCCTGGAACTTTACGCTGCGCAACTCGGACATCCTTCATGCCGGCATCGGAGCTTGCGGACAGACGTTCGGGGTGATCGGTTTCTGGGGAGCGAACGGCGCGCGCGGCGATCACAACAACTACGTCTTCGAGAATCTGTTCCTCGACAACTGGTATTCACTCGCGCAACTCGAACAGGGCGAGCCCAGCCTGCGCAACTTCACGTTCCGCAATATCTGGGCGCTCGATCAGCCTCCGCTTGTGGGCTCAAGCATGCAGGGCAGCGTTTCAGGCACCGTATTCAGCAACGTGAAATACGGGCAGAAGGTTCTAGGGTCCAACGCAGATGTGCCGCTTTCGACGAACGACGCGCAGCCCGCGCATTATGAATCGGCGCAGGGGCCTGCGGCATCGTTCTCCGTCGATCCACCGTTCGTCTCTCCGGGCGAAAAGGTCACCTTTACCGCGCGCGACGAACCTCACGCGCATTACCACTGGGTCTTCGGAGACGGCACCGAGGCCACCGGCAGGCGCGCCACGCACAGTTTTGCCGACGGGGACGGCACCGATCTCGACGGCCGCAACGGTGCGGGCCGTTTTCGCGTGATGCTGCGCGTGGATGACAGTCAAGGGCGCACAGATTGGGCCGCGCAGGGGGTCGTCGTAGTCTCGCAATGGCACGATGCTGTCAGCCCGCTCGGACAGATGGCCGCCGGCCTCGCATTCCAGATCTATCCGGGCACGTGGACCGATCTGCCCGACCTCTCGAAGGAGAGCGCAGTGATCACCAGTACCGCGCCCAATCTCAATGCGAACGCGCAGGGATTCAACAAGTACGCCGTCGCGTGGGACGGCTTCATCGACATCCCGGTCGACGGCGGCTACACGTTTCACCTGATGGATCGCGATGGCGCGCGCGTCGTTATCGATGGCATTGAGGTGGCGAAGACCGGCCCGCCGTTTGCGCAGGTTTGCGGCTCACCCGGCAATGCCATGCGCTACGACCGCGGGGAACTCGGACTGCGGGCTGGCAAACACACACTCCACGTCGAAGCGCTTCACACTGCCAGCCAGGGCCCGCCGCGCTTGCTATGGGAAGGGCCGGGCCTGCAAATGACAGACGTGCCGGACGCGGCGTATTCACACCTGCGGCAGGATACGGTAGGCATCAGGGAATAGCACTTAGATATTTACTTCGGCAATTGCGTTGTGTCCCAACCGCCGCCGAGAGCGCGAATCAGTTGTACGCTGGCCGCGAACTGTCGCGTTTGCAAGTCCGTCAGCGTGCGCTGATTGTTCAGAAGCGCCTGTTCGGCCGTCAGCACTTCAAGGTAGCTGGTTGCGCCGCCCTTGTATCGCTGGTTCGACAGGTCGAACGAGTGCTGTGCCGAGGCTACCGCCCGCTGCTCCACTGACGTTTCATCGTTCAGAATGCGCAGCTGCGAGAGATTGTCCTCTACATCCTCGAACGCCACGAAGACAGTGTTCCGGTAGGCCGCTGCCTGCGCCTCGTACTGATGCCGCGCCAGGTCGGTGAGCGCGTGCCTCTGGCCCGCGTCGAACAGCAGCTGAGCGGCCTGCGCGCCCAGCGACCAGAACGCGCTCGGCCCCTGGATCCACGTTCCTCCGTGCGAGCTCTCGAATCCGCCCGTACCGCCGAGGCTGATCGTCGGATAGAAGGCGGAAATCGCAATCCCGATGCGCGCATTCGCTGCCGCGGTCTGCCGCTCCGCCGAGGCGATATCCGGCCTGCGCTCAAGCAGCTGCGAAGGCACGCCGACCGGCACCTGCGGAAGCGGCAGATCCAGCGGCGAAAACGGCACGCTGAAGTCGGGCAGATTGTATTCTGCGATCGTCCCGATTGCGTGCTCAAACTGCGCGCGCGCGACGCCGACGTCCACGAGTTGCGCGCGCACCGTTTCAAGTTGCGTCTGCGCCTGGGCGACGTCTACGTCCGTCGCGACTCCGCCTGCAAGGCGGCGCTTCGTCAAATCCAATTGGTGTTCCAGGTCCGCTACCGTCTGCTTCAGCAGCTTGATTTGCGAATCCAGACCGCGGAGTTGGAAGTAGTCCGCGGCCAGCTCCGCCTGCAGCAAGAGGTCGACGTTCGCCACGTCCGCCGCGGAGGCCTGCGCGGACTCGCGCGATGCTTCAATGCCGCGGCGCACGCGTCCCCAGAAATCCGGCTCCCACCCCGCCTGCCCGCCGAGGATTAGATCGTTGTATTCGAATTTCTCGCCCGGGCGCGCCTGCGGCTTGTTCTCCGACTGGCGGTAATGCGTCACGCTCGGCGTGAGCGACAGCGTGGGGTACAGGTTCGCGCGCACCGCCGCAACCTGGTCGCGCGCCGCCAGGTAGCTCTCCATCGCCTGCTTCAATTGCTGATTGTTCGTGGCGATCCGTTCTTCGTATTGATTCAGTTGCGGGTCGTTGTAGACCTCCCACCATTTGCCGCGCAGCATCCCGTCGGAAGGCGATGCCGGTTTCCACGATCCGTTCGCAGGACTCGGCGGCGGCGTTACGCTCGGCGCGCCTGTCTCCTTGTAAGCCGCGGGAGCCGTGAAGTCGGGCTTGTGGTAATTTGGCCCGACGGGCTTGCAACCGGTCGCCAATACGGCCGCACAGGACAAAGCCGCGCCGGTTATGACCGATCGCGCCGCGGCATCCCGCAGCAGGTTTCGGAAAAACGGAACTGGAGTGAACTGCCCCATCCCTACTTGTCTCCGTCTTTCTTCGGTGCGGGCTGCGGGTTCGCCGGCGTTTCACCTTCGTTCTGCGCATTGGGCGATTCCACGTACAGCTTTTCGCCTTCGATTATTGAGTCCGGCGGATCCTGGATCACTCGATCGTTCGCGTTCAAGCCGGCGATCACTTCCACCGTCGCGCCGTTGTCCTCGCCGATTGTGATCGGGACCAGGTGCGCCACGTCGCCACTTACCACCGTTCCCACGCGCAGCCCGTCGCGCCGGAAGATGAGCGCCGATGCGGGAAGGATGAACGATTGCCCCACGGATTGCGCCTTGAAGTGAACCTGCGCCAGCGATCCCGGCATCAGCTCGCCCTTGCGATTGTCCACGTCGACTTCGACCAGCAGCGTGCGATTCGCAGGATCGATTGCATCCGCCGTCCGCACCAGCGTTCCCTCAAACGTGCGCCCCGGGTACTGCGGAAACGTGAGCGCAATCTTCTCTCCGCGCTTCACATTTGCCGAATACACCTCCGGCACGTTTGCGTACACGCGCAGGGTCTGCAGCGCCTGCATGTGGAACAGTTCCGACCCCGAGCCCTCGTTGATCAACTGGCCCGTGTCCACGCCGCGCGCCGTTATCACGCCGTCAAACGGCGCGTAGACCTTCTCGAAGCTCTGCAGTTCTTTCAGCCGGTCGAGGTTGGCCTGCGAGGACTTCACGGCCGACGCCGTTGATGCTGCCTGTGTGACAAACGTGTCCGTGTCCAGCTTCGATACTGCGTCCGAACCGACGAGCCCCTTGTACCGGTCTGCCTGCACCTTGGCGTTGCCGGCGTTTGTCTCCGCGGTCGCAAGGTCCGCCTGCGCCTGCGCCACCTGCTGGTCGAGTTCGGGAGTCGAAATCACCGCGAGCAGCGCGCCTTTCTTCACCTTGGCGCCGATGTCGTAGTACCAGTGGTCAAGGTATCCCGATGTGCGCGCAAGAAGCGGAGCGTCGCTGTATGCCGTCACGTTTCCGGGGAGCACGAACGTGTCCACCGGCGCGCCCGCTTTGGCCGGCAGCGCAATCACTGAGGGCGCGGCCATCTCCTGCGTGGTGCGCGCCAGCACTTCGTCGTTGTGATGCCGCTTCAATATCCCGAACACGGCAAACCCGATCACCGCGATCGCAAGAATCACCAGCGCAACCGAAGCCTTGCGTCCCGAAATCGGGCGCTGTTCCGGCGCGGCCTCGTGATCTGCCGGCGCCTTATGGCCCTGCGGTTCCGGGTTGGAATGTGCTCCGTTCGTCATGACAATTACTCCGGCTGCGCGTGCGGCGCAGCATTACTGGTCAAATTCGTCCAATGCCGCGCGCCGCGGACCGGCCTCAGCGCCCCTGCGCCGCTGCTCGAGCCACCCGTGCACGACAGAGAAAAATGCGGGAACGAAGAACAGGGTGGCCACCGTAGCGACAAGCAGTCCACCGATCACCGCGCGGCCCAGTGGCGCGTTCTGTTCGCCGCCCTCGCCCAGGCCGAGCGCCATCGGCATCATGCCGATGATCATGGCCAGCGCGGTCATCAGAACCGGCCTGAAGCGCACAAACCCCGCATTCAGAGCGGCCTTGCGCGCGTCGCCCACGAGCACTTCAAGCTGCTCGCGCGCAAAGCTTACCACCAGGATCGAATTCGCGGTCGCCACGCCCATGCACATGATGGCGCCCGTCAGCGCGGGCACGCTGAGCCGAGTGTTCGTGAAAAACAGCAACCAGACGATCCCGGCCAGCGCCGCGGGCAGCGCCGAGATGATGAGAAACGGATCGAGCCACGACTGGAAGTTCACCACGATGAGCAGATACACCAGCAGGATCGACATCGCCAGCCCGGCGAGAAGGCCGACGTAGGACTTGCGCATCGTGTCGCTCTGACCGCGCAGGACAAAGCTCGTTCCGCGCGGCTTGTCCTTCTGGTACTTGTCCACTATCCGCTGCATGGCGCGCGTCACGGTGCCCAGGTCCGTACCGCGCACGTTTGTAAAGATGTCGAGCACCGGCTGCACATCGTAGTGGCTCACGGTCCCGAGCTCCGCACCGGGGTGGATGCTGGCAACGTTGCCCAGCACCTGCACTGGCCGTCCCGCGCCCGGCGCAGTCGTAAACGGAGAGGCACTGATGCTGCCTCCGGATGCGATGCCACCCTGCGCGTGCGGCGTTTCCGATCCCAGTATGGGCAGGCTCTCGAGTTCCGCGAGGTTGTCGATGCGGTACTGCGGGCTCTGAGTCGCAATGTTGTAGGTCACGCCATTGCGGGGATTGAGATAGTAGCTCGGCGCGGTTTGAAAACTCCCGCTCAGTGAGATCAGGATGCTCTGTGCCACATTCTGCTGCGTTACGCCCAAGGCCGCGGCGCGCGTGCGGTCAACGTCAACCTGCATCAGCGGGTAATCGAACGGCTGTTGAATGCGCGCGTCCGCCGCGCCGGGAACCTGCCGGACCTCGTTGAGCATTCGTTCCGCCAGCGCGCGGTTGGCGTAGAGATTCGGTCCAATGATCTGGATGTCAATCGGCGCGGCCAGTCCGAAGTTCAGGATTTGCGTCACAATGTCCACCGGCAGGGCATAGAACGTAACGCCCGGATACTTGTGCGCCAGCACTTCGCGCAACCGGTCAACGTATTCGTCCGTCGGATGATGCTTCGCGGTGAGCTGCACCTGGATGTCGGCGTCCGACGGGCCGATCGGGGCGGAAGTCGAATACGAGAGGTTCAACCCCGAGTAGGGAAGCCCGATGTTGTCGACGATATTGACGATCTCGTTCGACGGAATCGTCTCGCGGATGGTCTGGTCGATGTGGTCGCAGAGAGCGGCCGTCTCTTCAATACGCGTTCCGGTATGCGCGCGCACGTGGATCTTGAACTGGCCGGAATCCACTTCAGGGAAGAAGTCCTGGCCAAGCGACGGCGCGAGGACCGCAACAGATCCCACGGCGAAGATGATCACCAAAACCAGAAACAATCCCGCGTGATCCACGGCCAGCGTCAGAAAGCGCAGATACCCGATGCGGATCTTCTCAAAGCGCTTCTCGAACGCAAATTGAAACCTGGTGAACGGGTTCCGGCTGACCGATTTCATGACCTCGCGCGCGTCGTCATGTTCCTTCAGAAGGTAGCGCGCCATCGTCGGCACCAGCGTGCGCGACAGCAGGTAGCTCGCGAGCATCGCGAACACCACCGCCTCGGCCATCGGCACAAACAGGTACTTTGCCACGCCGCTCAGGAAGAACATCGGAATAAACACGATGCAGATGGCCAGCGTGGAAACCAGAGCGGGCGTCGCAATCTCCGCCGATCCATCCAGGATTGCCTGCTCGAGCTCCTTGCCCGCTTCGAGATTGCGGTTGATGTTCTCGATGGCCACCGTGGCATCGTCCACCAGGATGCCGACCGCCAGCGCCAGCCCGCCCAGCGTCATGATGTTGATCGTCTCGTGAAGCGCGGCAAGACAGGCCAGCGAGCACAGGATCGAAAGAGGAATCGAAGCCGCGATGATAATCGTCGACCGCCAGCTCCCCAGAAAGATCAGCACCATCAGGGCGGTCAGGCAGGCTGCGATGATCGCCTCGCGCACCACGCCGGTGATCGCTCCGCGCACGAAGGTCGACTGATCGCTCAGGGCCGAGATTTTTAGCTGGGGCGGGAGCTGGCCGCGCATGCCTTCGACCTTCGAGCGCACTCCTTCGATGATGTCGAGCGTCGATGCGGACCCGGTCTTGAGAATGTTCATCAGCACGCCGCGCCGCCCGTTCACGCGGACAATGTTTGTTTGCGGCGGGCTGCCGTCGCGCACGTGCGCCACGTCGCGTATGTAGATGACGGCGCCGTTCACGGTCTTGATGGGCAAATCGTTCAGCTGCTCGATCACCGTTGGCGCCGAGTTGGTCTCTACCTCATATTCGAAGCGGTCCAGCTTGATCGTGCCCGCGGGCGCAATGACGTTCTGTTGCGCGATGGCAGTCACCACGTCGGCGGGCGTCAGCCCCTTGGCCTGCAACGCGTCCTCGTTCAGGTCCACCTGAACCTGCCGCTGTTTGCCGCCGTAGGGGAACGGCGTCTGCGCGCCTTCGACCGTCGCCAACTGCGTGCGGATCGTGTTCTGCCCGATGTCGTTCAGTTGCTGCTCATCCAGCCCCTGCCCGGACAACCCCAACTGCAGCACGGGCACGCTCGACGCGTTGTACTGAATGATGAACGGGGGGAACGTCCCCGGCGGCAGCTGGCGCACCTGCGTCTGACAGATCGAGACGACTTCCGCGACGGAGTTCGCAATATTTACGTTCGGCTGAAAGAAGACCTTGATGACGCCGATGCCGTTGAACGACTGCGACTCGATGTGCTCGATGTCGTTCACGGTGGTGGTCATGCCGCGCTCGCTGTTGGTCACGATGCGGTCGGCGATCTGCTGCGCCGAAAGCCCGGTATAGTTCCAGACGACCGTAACGATGGGGATGTCGATATTCGGAAAGATGTCGGTGGGCATCGACACGATGCTGTACACGCCCACGATGAGAATCAAAAGCGCGAAGACGACAAAAGTGTAGGGCCGCCGCAGCGCTAGCCGGACAATCCACATCATAGGGCTGGTTCTCGCTCCAGAGCCGGTTCATCCGGACCACGCCGCTCAACGCTGGAACAGGCTCTCCCGTACAGGCTTCCCCGGCGCTGGTATGCTCACCCGCGGCATACTCACCGGGGACCCTTGCAACATCCAGGTGAATCTACAATGGTAGTCGAAGTGGAAAGGCTTACAAAACCACTTCGCTATAAGGGGTGATTCCCACTTACTAGAGACGTCCGGAGCGGCCCAAATGACGCATTTTATGCGAATCGCGAACTAAGCCGCAGCGGCTTTTTTCGCCGCGGTCTCACCATGCAGCATTGGAGTCCGCTCGAATGCGCCGGTCGCACCCACTGGCTAGGCCTGCGGAGCTCCGGAATCGGTTGATTCGATCAGCCGCGCGTCACCGCTTTCCCCGTTGGGCGGCAGGAGCAGATTCGCAATCCGGGGGCTGCATGTCCAAAATATCCAAGCGAGCGTAAGGAGAAGTGCAGTTCGCCCGAAGAGGGAAGCGACATCGAGAGAGTACTGCCTCGCGAGATAGGGACTTACGGATAAATGGTCCCATGCCCCATAGTGCTGCGCGCTCAAGATACGCTGCGGCAAGTAGGAAATCTCCTCGAGGGCGCTCACAAGTTGAATCACTGCCACTGCCCGGCTTACCAGTCGAACGATCTCGGATCTCGACAAGAATTGCCTCCCCGCTGGAATTCGTGAGGCAGGATATCGCAGTCCGACCATTCCAGAAAACAAAACGGGCGAATCCCAAAGGATTCGCCCGCCCACTTCGTGTCAGCTTGAGCTTCAGTCCGCCGCAACCTCCGCCGCTTCCTCGACGGGCGAACCTTCGACCAGTTTCACCGGGTAGTACGCGTTGCGCGTGTACTGCTTCACCATGCGGTTGGTGTTGAAGTACGAACCGTTGAACGCCAGCGTCGTGCGCATCAGCTTCGCCCACTCGTCCGGCGCCTTCAGGTACTGCGGCACCACGGCGTTCTCCAGCTTGCTGTAGAGGTGGTCTGCCTCTTCCGCATCCGTGGCGCCGTCATCAATCGCCCAGCCCGTCACGCCTTCGATGCAGCCTTCGATCCACCACCCATCCAGGATCGACAGGCTCGGCACGCCGTTCAGCGCGGCCTTCATGCCGCTGGTTCCCGAAGCCTCGTAAGGCCGCCGCGGATTGTTCACCCAGACGTCCACGCCCGCCGTCAGCAGCGCGCCGAGGGTCCACTCGTAGTTCTCGAGGTAGGCAATCTTGAGAAGTTCGCTGCGCATCGCCCCGGCCCGCTCGACAACCTGCCGGATCAGCGCTTTGCCGGGCTCGTCCTGCGGGTGCGCCTTGCCCGCGTACAGGATCTGCAACCCGCCCGCTTGTTCGGCGATCCTCATCAGGCGTTCGGGATCGGTGAACATCAGGTTCGCGCGCTTGTAGGTCGCCACGCGCCGCGCGAATCCGAGCGTCAGCACCCGCGGGCTCAACACCAGCCCGGTGCGCGATCCCACCTCCGCGAGCAGTTCTTCCTTTGCCCGCGCGTGCGACCGCAGCATCGCATCCAGTGGCAGGTCGATCGCGTTGCGAAGGAAAAGATTGTCCCGCCGCCACGCCGGAATGTGACCATCCAGCATTTGCTGTACCGGCTCTGAAACCCACGTCGGCGCGTGTACGCCGTTCGTGATGGAATCGATCGTGAACTCAGGGAACATCTCCCGCGAGACCTTGCCGTGCTGCAGCGCCACGCCGTTGGCATAGCGCGAGAACTTGAGCGCCAGCATCGTCATGTTCAGTAGCCCTTCGTGGAAGCACCCCAGCTTCTGCAGGCGCGCTGTCCTCTCGCCGCCGAGGATACGGATCGCCTGTTCGGTTGAGAACCGGTCGTGCCCCGCAGGGACCGGCGTGTGCGTCGTGAAGACGCACTTGCTCCGCACCGCGGCCACGTCCGCATCCGTCGTGGCGCCCAGAGGGCCTCCGCCCATCTGGCTTTCGAGAAGCGCCTGCGTCAGCAGCGCCGCATGTCCTTCGTTCATGTGGTACACGTTGACGTGCAGGCCCAGCGCATTGGCCATACGGATGCCGCCCATGCCGAGAACGATCTCCTGCTGCAGCCGGTAATTCGTGTCGCCGCCATAGAGGTGATCCGTCAGGCCGCGGTCCCATCCGGAGTTGCCTTCGACGTCCGTGTCGAGCAGGTAGATCGGCACCACGTGCCCGGCGCGGCCCTCAAGATCGTAGCGCCATGCCCTGATCGTCACGGTCCGGTCTTCAATTGCAACCGTGGCACGCGCCGGCTCTTCCGTGCAGAAGTCCACCGGATTCCACGATTCCACCTCTTCGGTCTGTGCGCCCGCTGTGTCGAGGTGCTGCCGGAAATAACCCTTGCGGTGCAGGAGCGTGAAGGCTACCAGCGGAACGCCCAGGTCCGCCGCCGAGCGAAGCGTATCGCCGGCGAGCACTCCCAGGCCGCCCGAGTATGTCGGCATCGACGGACGAATTGCGATTTCCATCGAAAAGTAAGCGACCTGTCCGGATGAGGGAAAACTCTCGTATGAAAAAGGTTTCGTAGTTATGGATGGCATCGTCTACCTGATCGCCTCCGGCATGTTGCCCGCAACGGGCAGCAGCCTTCATGGGGAAATGCTTCACTGCCCATTGAAAGGCGCCCCTGTTTATAAATTCGGTTGAATGTAACCCGATTCTAAGGCACGCCCCGCAGATTTCTCAATTCCTGATCGGTCAGGGAAGCTTGAGACTCCATAGCATCTTCCCGTGCCGGAAAATTTCGTTCAAATATTGGAACACACCAGACCCCCCTTTGTTTCGAATATGGGACGGGCCGGCGTGTCGGCTACCTGATTTCTTGGATGCAAGCTCACAGCTGATGAGCGCCATCGGACGCGTGACAAATGTGAATCTCCGGCTTAATCCCCGTGTGGGTGGCATAGCGTTCCGCCAGGGCGGTCGTAAATGCCTTGGCATGTTGAGCCTCCACCAGGTTTACCGTGCACCCGCCGAATCCGCCGCCGGTCAGCCGTGCCCCAATCAGGCCGGGAAGATCCTGCGCCAGCGACACCATGGCGTCCGCTTCTTCGCAGCTTCCCTCAAAGTCCTGGCTGTAGCTCGAGTGGGCCTCCGCCATCAGCTGCCCCAGCTTTTTCAGGTCGTGTTTCAACAGGGCTTCGCATGCCGCCACGGTCCGGGTGTTCTCAGTGATCACGTGCTTTGCCCGCTTCAGCGCGTTCGGGCTCATCTCACCGCCGTAATGTTCCAGGTCTTCGACGGTCGCGTCGCGCAGGAACTTCACCTCCGGCCGGTGCCGGGCGATCACCGCGCAGGCCTCTTCTACTTCGGCGCGCCGGCTCGTGTATTCGCCGCCCGTCACCGCGTGCTTCACCATGGTGTTTGCAATCACCAGCGAAACCGTCTCGGGAATCGGCGCGAGTTTGAAACTCAAATCCCGGCAATCGAGCAAAAGTGCATGATCCTTGGCGGCGTTGATCGAGATGAACTGGTCCATGATGCCGCAGCTCGAGCCGACAAATTCGTTCTCCGCGCGCTGGCACAGCCGGGCGAGCTTCGGCCCCGGGTAGCTCGCGCCCACAAGCGAGAGCACCGCGAGCGCCGTCGACACTTCGAGGGCAGCCGAGCTCGAAAGCCCGGACCCAAGAGGCACATCGCCCCACAGTGTCATGCTGAACGCGGGAATCTTGTGCCCCTCGCCGGCCAGGATCGACACCGCCCCCATCGGGTAGTCGCTCCAGTGCTTGCTCCGCTCCCTGGGCAGCGCGGCAGCATCGAACACCCGCTCTTCGCCGTAGTTCTCTGCGTAGATCGCGATCTTCCCGTCCGTGCGCGGAGAAATCGCGGCCAGCGTGGCGAAATCGATCGCCGCCGGCATCACGAACCCCTCCGCATAGTCGGTGTGTTCGCCAATGATGTTCACGCGACCCGGCGCGGCAAATATGCGCGGCTCCGCACCGTAGCGCTTCAGGTGCATGGAACGTAATGCCTGAGGATCGTGCATCGGGACTCCTATCTAAATTCGCTCGAAATCAACTCTCATCGGCCAGCCGGTCGACTCCCCCGGTCCCAGAATCCGTGACCATTCGCCGTCGATCGCCAGCGAATCCACCGGCGCGGTCGCCGGCTCCATTGCCACACAGACCTGCTTCGGGCCCGGCCGGTCCGGCCACCCGCCGTAGCAGATCCAGAGCCCAACGTAGGGACTCGCTGCCGCGTTGAAACTTACTCGAATGCGCACGCCCGCCGACGGCCGCTCAAGCGCGCACCAGTTCTCGTTCGTCGCGAGCGGTCCCGCAAACAGCTTGTCGCCGATCCCAGTCTCTGGCGGCTGCGCCACGCTGAGGTCCGTCCGGCTCCCGTTCGCCAGCCTCGCCATCGGCCAGACCACCGGGTCGCCGCCCTTGCCGAGCCGGCCGCCGCCCGAGCCTTCGAGCCGCAACACGTGGACCGACTTCGGCAGTACCAGCCTGTCGCCCGCGGCCGCGGAAAACAGCGGATGAGCCGCCCACGACCACGGCGTCGGCGTCGATCCCGTATTGGTCAGCTTGTAGTCAAGATTCAGCCGCCAGCCGGCCTCGGTTTCCGCCAGCTTCAGCGTCCTCTCCAGCCTGAGCGGCAGTGAGAAACATTCGCCCACCAGCGCAACTTCGCCGTCGTCGCTTGCTGATCCCTGTTCCCTGGTCCCTGCTGCCTGTTTTTGCCACTCGACCCGCCAGAGATCCCCGTGATCCGGAACCTCCTTAGGCCCTGCCGCTGTCCGCACCGTGCAGGCCGCCACCGAGGGAAGGCACTCGTCCCACCCGCTTGCGTCTCCTGCGTCGAACGTCATCGTCCTGGTACGCGCCGCGACGGGCGCCAGCGGCTGCTGCAGCAACTCGTGGCCGTTGACCCGGATCGATGAGATCTTGCCTCCGAAGCAGGGAAGGAGGGTCACCTCGCATGCGCCGTTACGAATGACAACGTTTTCTTCGCTGCCCGCAACTATGCCCTGTCCCATCTGTACTTTACCTACTTTCCCAGAACGCTCCGGCTGGCTTCGTCGTACCGCTCCCAGATCCGTCCCATCCACGTCTCGTGCTCCGGTTTCATCAATACCGACCGTAAGCACGTCACCGTTTGCGTCGCGGGACCCTCAGCCTCCTGCGTCAAGCGAAACCAATGCAACGGCAATTGTACTAGCGCCAGGTGCAGGTTGCGTTCCGCGCATGCCGAAAAAATCCGCTGTGCCGCATCCCCCGCCTCCTCCGCAGAATCCTTCCTCACCTTCCAGACCACAATGTCCAGCTGCGGACCGCCGACGCGCATGGTTTCGAACCTCTTATCCGCCCGTAGCACTTGTTCCAGTTCCAATGCTGCACGGCGTCCTTGGGCGAGTCCCCGAGCAAATTCGCCACCCGGCTGGAGAGGAAAGAGCTGCTGCGTCGCCCACAGCGCCACCGCAGCCGCCCCTGCGCGAGAGCACTCAAGGCTGATCTCTCCCAGGTGAAGCTCTTTCGACGTGAAGTACGTGTAGGGCGAATCGTGCTTGTAGAACCGCCCCACGCCGGGGTCGCGGAACAGCACGCATCCGCACCCGTAGGGCTGGAGCCCGTGCTTGTGCGGATCGACGACGATCGAGTCGGCCTCCGCGATCGCCGCGTAGGCTCGCCGCGCGTCTTCTTCCAGCGCCTCCGGAATCAGCTTGAAATAGCCTCCATACGCCGCGTCTACGTGGATCCGGAACCCGTATCCCCCGCGCAACTCAACGATCTGATCCAGCGGATCCACCGCTCCTATTCCCGTGGTCCCGAGCGTGACCACGACCGTGCCCACGTCTCCCTTGCGCAGCTCGGCTTCGAGCGCATTCAGATCCATGCGCCCGCGGCTGTCCGCGCGAACCGGCTCATATTGCAGCTTCAGCACTGCCGAAATGCGGCTATGGGTGTAGTGCGCCTGCTCCGACCCGACGATCCGTTTGCGGCGTTGTTCTTCTGACCCCTGACCACTGATCCCTGACCCCTGTATTTCCCCCGCCACCCACAGCGCCTCCAGGTTGGCGATCGTGCCGCTCGAAGTCAGGTGCCCGAGAAAACGTCCGTCGCCCCATCCGAACATCCGCGCGATCTCCGCGACCGCTTCGATCTCCATCTGCGAACTTGCCCGGCCGCCATCGCGCGCGTGGTTGTTGGGGTTGATCGCCATCGCCAGCGCGTAGGCCGCCCGCGCCACCGGATGCGGCGGCTTCAGCATCTGGCCCGCGTAGAGGGGATGGAAATACGGATAGTTGTCGCCCAGACGCTGGGCCGTCCGTTCCAGGACGGCGGCCATGGCATCGAATTCCGGCCCGCGGCCTGTTTCACCCGGGGCTCTTTCGGCGGAACCGGGAGCGGTACCTGGCGCGGGAAAGGCATGAGCCGGCCCATCCGGCAGCGATGCGAATTCATGCCAAAGGCGGCTCGAAACGCGCGAAAGCAGGCCGGGAACTGGATCGTAAGCCATGGCGACCCTTCACCGTATCACACCTCAACTTGAGGCGGCAGATTGTTCATTTTGGGACATTTGCCCAGGCCATTTTTCCCTTAATTGTGCACATGCGGTAAGAAATCTGAACGGCGAATGCCGGGATGGATGCTACAATTGCTGCAGCGTTAGAGTCGAACCGGGCGTGAGCAGTACTCGCCCAACCAAGCAAGATTCTGCCAGTGGTCGCTCCGATTCATCCAGCGCAATTCAATACCAGGAAACACAATCAAAATGGAACAAGGTACTGTGAAATGGTTCAATGACGCGAAGGGCTTCGGCTTCATCTCGCGCCAGAACGGTGAAGACGTCTTCGTGCACTACTCTGCGATCAATTCGCAGGGTTTCAAGAGCCTGCAGGAAGGTCAAGCCGTGCAGTTCAATGTGGTCAAGGGGCCTAAGGGATGGCAGGCCGCCGACGTGCAGCCTCTCTAATCCTCAAAAGGCCGGATTCCGGCAGAATCTTATCTAACAAGCAAAAACGGCTGGGGTCACTCCCGGCCGTTCTTGCATCCCCATGTGTCGGAGCCCCCGGGCTCTTCGGCCAGGCGCGCCTCCTGATGCATTCAAACGTGCGCACGCTGGAACTCCGTCTCGCCAGTCGAATCAGCCTAACGACCTGACGGTGTGGTTTCGCCGAAGGGCTTCCCCACCCGTCTCTGTCGTAGGCGCTGGCTTCGCGGCCGTCTCCTCGACTACCAGGTCCGTCATCAGCCTGCGAGTTGACTTCACCAGCACAAATCCACCCGAAGCCGCGACCGCGGCCTCGAACACGTTCGAGCAAAGCTGCGCGCACCTCTGCGACAGGTTGTAATGGCCGGTCATGGCTTCAGTGCGCATTCCGATCTCCGCCGAAACAGCCGACAACTCCGCCTCGACTCCTAGATCCCAAGTATCCGGGGAACGCGGTTTCCGAGGTACTGGCATTTGTTTCAGCCATGCCGCGTCTCATTCTGGCGCGCTAAGAACCTGGGTCTGCGCGGCGGCGGGATTTGAGCCTATCAGCCATCGCGCACACCGTCCATTCATCGCACAATGATCCGCCTGCAACATTCCGGTGTTACCAACTTTCAAGGCGGCTGCGCCATGCGCCGGATCATTTGCGGGTAAAGCATCCGGCGCCGCGGTGTCTGCCGTACTTCCCCAAACAACCGGAGGCTCCATGTCCCCCATCCCCCACATTCGTGTTCTATCCGGAGTTCTGCTGCTGGCTGCGCTCGGCAGTCTTTGCGCCAAGGCCCAGGACGGCCGCGAAATCAAGCACGTCTTCGTCATCGCCGAGGAGAATCACAACTGGACCCAGCCAGAGACCCTCACTAACGGGATCCAGCAGATCTTTCAGAACCCCAACGCACCGTTCATCAACAGCCTCGTGAACGGCACCGCAGTCGCCTTCATCAACGGCCGGCAGGTGAACATCAGCGAGCACGTAGCGTATGCCACGGCCTACCACAATGTGCTGGCGACGCCCAGCGGGAACAATCCCCACATCCATCCCTCCGAGCCCAACTACTTCTGGGCCGAAGGCGGAACCAATTACGGCGTGTTCAACGACCACGATCCCTACGCAAGCTCAGGCCCCACGGTCCAGACGACCACGCAGCACCTTTCCAGCCTTCTTGAGAAGAGGGGGAGGACATGGAAGTCCTACCAGGAAGACATCGATCTGACCACCGTGAACGGCCAGCTTGTGAATCTGCCCCTGCCCCGGGATCAGTGGACCGTTCCCCTTTCAAGCTCTTCGGGCATATTCGGGCCTGGCGACTACCTGAATGCCTACAACGATTCCAACCAGTACAACTACGCCCCCAAGCACAATCCGCAGGTGTTGTTTGCAGATACTGATGGCGGCGACAACACCACGCCTTCGAATCCCATGGCAGGCCATTACGCCCCTCTGCAGCAGCTGGCGTTCGACCTGGCGGATAACCGCGTAGCCGACTACAACTGGATCACGCCCGACCAGTACAACGACATGCACAGCGGGCTGACCAATGGCTTTGCCGGGGTCACGGGCGACGGCGCCCAAATCCTTGCGGGCGACAACGCCCTCAGCCGACTGGTGCCCATGATCATGGCCTCCCGCGCCTATGAAGACGGCGGGGTCATCATCCTCTGGTGGGACGAGGCCGAATCCGACGGCGCGCCCAACGACAACGCCGACGATTTCAACCACACCATCGGCGAAATCGTGATCTCGAACCTTGCGCGGGCGAATGAAGGCGGGTTGCCCTATGCGAGCGCCCTCGACATGACGCACTCGTCGGACTTGAAAACAATGGAGGAGATCTTCCACCTCCGTCCACTGCTGGGCGATGCGGCCACACCCGGAACCAACGATCTGTCCGACCTGTTCGAGCCGGGCGTGATCCCGTCTCATCCGTAGCCACCCGCCGAAGTTCGCGCAGGCAGAAAAATGCCGGCGGCGATGACCTCAAAGGGTGTAGTCGCCTGCCGGCATTTTGAAACAACACGAACTTGGAGAAAGGTCTCGTCGTGCCCTCAGCGGTCCCGGTCATCGGAACCGCTCCCGGCTACGGAGAGAACCACACGATACTTACTCGAATGATCTTCAGCGGGCCGGTGTTCTTGTTCTTTGCGGAGCGCCGGCTCCGTCATTGGGCCCTGCTGTTTCGTACTTAAGCTTCGCGAACCTCGGGGCGGGTGTTCCTCGTTGCCGCTCGGTCCTGCGTCCCACTTTCTATCGCAGAACCTTTTCGCTCTGCAACGTAAGATGCGTCATAACGCCCAACTGGGTGCATTGCCCCCGACGGCCGCCCCTGAAAATGTTGCAGTTCCACTTCGCTCGGGAACGAGGAAGCCCCTCTGCGGATGCGCTTCCGGCCCGGCGATGTTGTAGTGATGGCCGCGCAGCGCCTTCGCAATCTCATCGAGAGCCTGCGCCCGCTCGAGTTTGGTCTGCCGCTCCCAGTGGAGCGCGAATCCCTGCCCGCACACGCTGCAACACACGTCAGCAGTCCCGTTGCTGCTTCTGCAAAAAACCTGCATTTTCCCTGACCTCGCCAGCCCGGTGGCTCTCATTCCACACACGAACCATAGCTCCGCCCCCGGAAAAGTTCATACCCGGCCCCTCCATCCCCGAAACCAGGACGGCGCGGACCGTTTGGAGCATTGGGAAATCCCACCGTTGTGCTAGGCCAATCGTTTTAGTACAGCAGATGCGCAATTGGCAAGGAGGAAATCTCGGCCCGAATTTGGACCGGATTTGACCCGGTCTCGAATTGAAACCGCGAAGCGTTCAGCCCCGAATTGGCGCCGAATCTCGACGGGTTATCCTGAAGTATCATCGTGGCCTGTAGCTTCTTCTCATGACTGGGCCCGAAAATAGGAACTCATCATGGGCAAGCCGAATATCGCCATCCATCTTCCCGACGGATCGGTCCGCGAAGTGCCTGCGGGCACGACGCCGCTCGACGTCGCCAACTCCATCTCCCCGCGCCTGGCTGCAGCCTCTGTGGTCGCGCGCCTGGTTCCTCCGGCCGCTGGCTCCGCGCCAGCGAATTCCGGAGACGCCGGCGCCCCTGTCCACGATACGGACGAGGCGGCCATGTACTCGGCCGAAGACAAGTCCGGTTCGCGTTTGGTCGACCTCAGCGCGCCGCTCACGGACGACACGCGCCTCGAACTGGTCACCGAGAGGGATCAGGAAGCGCTGAAGGTCGTACGCCACTCCGCGGCGCACGTGCTGGCGACGGCGGTGCTTGAGCTGTTCCCCGAGACCAAGCTCGGCCATGGGCCGGCCACCGACTCCGGTTTCTTCTACGACTTCTACCGCGAAAAGCCCTTCACCCCCGAAGATCTTGCAGCAATTGAAGCCCGCATGGCCGAGGTCGTCGCTCGCGATGAGAAATTCGTCCGCGAGTACGAGCCGCGCGAAGCGGCTCTTGCCGAATTCGAGCGCGACGGCGACTTCATGAAGACGCATTTTGTTACGCGCTTCACCGAGCCGGGCGCGCAGGTCAGCTTCTACCGCAATGGCAAGTTCGTCGATTTCTGCCGCGGCCCTCATGTGCCTTCAACGGGCCGCGTCAAGGCCGTCAAGGTGATGAGCATCTCCGGCGCCTACTGGCTGGGAAACGAAAAGAATCCGCAGCTTCAGCGCATCTACGGCACGGCATTTTTCTCGAAGAAAGATCTCGACGAGTACCTCGAACGGCTCGAGGATGCCAAACGCCGAGATCACCGGCGGCTGGGCAAGGAACTCGAGATCTTCACCGTAAGCGAAGAGGTCGGCGCGGGCCTCCCGCTGTGGCTGCCGAAGGGCGCGACCGTTCGCCGCCTGCTCGAGGAGTTTATCCTCGACCTCGAACGCAGGGACGGATACGAGCACGTCTACACGCCGGCGCTCGCCAAAGTGGACTTGTATAAGCGTTCCGGGCACTGGGCCCACTACCACGAAGACATGTTCCCGCCCATGGATCTTGAGACCGAGCAGATGGTCCTGAGGCCGATGAACTGCCCGCATCACATTTTGATTTACGAGTCGAAGATGCGCAGCTACCGCGATCTGCCGGTGAAGCTGGCTGAGCTCGGCACCATGTACCGCTATGAGCGGTCGGGAGCGCTGAGCGGCCTCAGCCGCGTGCGCTGCATGACGCTGAACGATGCGCACATCTTCGTCGCTCCGGAGCAGATCAAGGAAGAGTTCACGAAGGTAATGAACCTGGTGGAGGCCTCCTACAAGGCGCTCGGCATCACGAAGTACAGCTACCGGCTCTCGCTGCGCGATCCGGCCAACAAAGAGAAGTACGTCGACAACGACGCCATGTGGGAGCTTGGCGAGCGAGTGCTGCGCGAGACCCTCGATGGCCTCGGCCTGAAGTACAAGGAGAGCAAGGGCGACGCGGCGTTCTACGGACCCAAGCTCGACATCCAGCTTGCCGACGTGCTGGGGCACGAGGAGACGTACTCGACGATCCAGTTGGACTTCCACCTGCCGAACCAGTTTGCGCTCGAATATACGGGCGCTGATGGCGAACGCCACCGCCCCGTCATGATCCACCGCGGCGTGATCAGCACCATGGAGCGCATGGTCTCGTACTTGATCGAGCTCTACGCCGGCGCGTTTCCGTTCTGGCTCGCGCCCGTACAGATCGGCCTCGTCCCCATCAGCGAGCGCCACGTGGATTACGCGAAGAAGGTTGAATCGGAACTAAGGGCTGCCGGGTTCCGCGTCGAAGCCGATTTGCGCAACGAAAAGATGAACGCCCGGATTCGCGACCTTGCGAACCAGAAGATTCCTTACATCCTCGTCTTCGGCGACAAGGAAGAATCTTCAGGCGCCGTAAGCGTGCGCACGCGCGGCAAGGGCGACCAGGGTTCCATGCCGCTCAAGGACTTCATTTCAAAGGCAACGGGATTAGCAGAGGCCAAATCCGCAGATCTCTAGGACGGCCCATGGCAACCGCTCGAATCTCCGCAGGAGTCGTACACGACCTCCCGGCCGATCTCCGCAAAGCGCTCGCGTCCGATGCGCAGGCGCTGGCGGCGTGGGAAGACATCACTCCCCTCGCGCGCAACGAGTGGATCTGCTGGACAATTTCCGTTAAGAAAGATGAGACCAGGCGGCAGCATGTCGAGAGGGTGTGCTCGGAGCTGAAGGAAGGGATGCGGCGCCCGTGCTGCTGGCCTGGCTGCCCGCATCGATGAGCATCCAGTAGAGTGTTTCGCTGCCGGAATCAGTATCCGGCCGCTTTGCCGTAATGGCTGCGATGGTCGTTTGCTCCGAGTAACTCTCCGGTTTTCGGGTCGACCTCGATGCACTCGCCGTCGGACCAGTGACCCTTGCTTTCGGTGACCGTGTAGCCTTCGTTGCGCAGCGCCTCAACGGTTGACTCCGGAAACTCCGGCTCCATGTACACCTTGTCGGGCAGGTACTGGTGGTGGAAGCGCGGCGCATCCACCGCCTCCTGGATATTCAGCCCACCCTCCGCCGCGGAAAGAAAGATGTTCGCCACGGTCGTGATGATGCGTCCGCCGCCCGGCGAGCCGAGCACGTAGCGCAGCTTTCCGTCCTTGAGCACGATGGTCGGGGTCATCGAGCTCAGCGGCCGCTTGCCTGGCGCAATCGCGTTGGCCGGGCCCTGGATGAGCCCGAACATGTTGGGCACGCCCATCTTCGACGCGAAGTCGTCCATCTCGTCGTTCAGCAGAAAGCCGAGCGAGCCCGCGGTCACGCCCGACCCGAATGCGTTGTTGAGCGTCGTCGTCACCGAGACGGCATTGCCTTCGCCGTCCACGACCGAATAATGCGTTGTGTCCTGCGACTCGCGGCGATGTCCGGCCGTCGATGGTGCAGGCGGCAGGAAACCGGCGGGACGCACGAGGCCAGCGCTTGGCGTCGGCTTGTCTTCGGAGATGCCCGCGCGCCACGCCGCCGCGTACTTCTTCGCGATGAGCGCGCCGACTGGGATGTTGTTGTAGTCCGGGTCGCCGAGGTAGTCCGCGCGATCCATGTACCCACGCCGGTAAGCCTCGGTCACAAGGTGAATCCACGCCGGCGTGCGGTCGCCGAGTTTCGAAAGATCGTAGCCTCCGAGAATGTTCAGCGCGCTCAGCAGCACTACGCCGCCCGAGGATGGTGGAGGCGCGCTGATCACGGTGTAATCGTGAAATGTGCCGACAACGGGCTTGCGCTCTACCACGTTGTACTGGGCAAGGTCCTTAAGCGTCAGCAGCGCCCCTCCCTTGTTCAGGTCCGCAACGAGTTTATGCGCCATTTTGCCGCGATAGAAATCGCGCGGGCGGGTGGCGATGCGCTTGAGCGTCTGCGCCAGCTCCGGCTGCCTGAATGTCTCGCCCTCGCGGTAGTAATCCCCATTGCGCTGGAAGATGCGTTTCGAATCGGCAAACTCGGTCAGTTCGGAGTCATGCAACTCGTCTGATTCTTCCGCGCTCAGCTCAAACCCTTCCGATGCAAGGCGGATCGCCGGAGCCATCACGCGCTTGAGCCCGAGCCTGCCGTACTTCCGCTCCGCGTAGACCATGCCGGCCACCGAGCCCGGCGTGGCGATCGCGCGATAGCCCGTCACGCTGGCCTTTGGAATCACGTCGCCCTTTGCATCCTGGTACATGGTTTCGGTGGCGGCCAGCGGCGCCTTCTCGCGGTAATCGATGAACGTGGTCTTGCCGTCGTGCGTGCGCACCAGCATGAAGCCGCCGCCGCCGAGGTTTCCGGCGAGGGGGTGTACCACGGCCAGCGCGAATCCAGTGGCCACCGCCGCGTCCACCGCGTTCCCGCCCTCGCGAAGCACTTCAAGCCCAGCATCGGAGGCGAGATGATGCACGCTCACCACCATGCCGTGCTGCGCGCGCACCGGCTGCTCGTCGCGCCAGGCTGGGATACCGGTCGCAGCCCCCTGCGCGGCTATTGTTGCAGCGGAACAAATGAGCCCGGTCGTCAGGCCGGTCCCGATTAAGAACAAAAATCGACGGATCATCATTGAGCGATTCACAGGATACCGAAGCTAAGTTTCGTCACAAGAAATAACTCTACTCCCTCGCTGTAGACGCTCAAGCCAAACTTTACAAGCCCGCAGTCCCGCCGCGTTATTCTCCACAAAGAGCGGAATCTCGTCGAAGTTATAGGCAGGACCTTCGGCATCGCTCCGCACGCACAGGAGGAATCTTCGACTTATGGCGACGCAGTCTGAAAAGGGAAAGCGGTTTCGCGAACTGCACGGCCGGGACCACGCCTTCATCATCCCCAACCCTTGGGACGCAGGAAGCGCGCGCCTGCTCGAGCATCTCGGGTTTGAAGCTCTCGCCACAACGAGCGCCGGCCACGCATTCTCCATGGGCCGGGCGGACGGCGCGTGCACCCGCGATGAAGTCCTTGAGCATCTTTCGGCGCTCGCCGCCGCTACGGCGCTGCCGGTGAGCGCAGATCTCGGCAACGGCTTCGGCGATTCGCCGGAACATGCGGCAGAGACTGTAAAGCTGGCCGCCGCTACGGGCATCGTCGGATGCTCCATTGAAGATGCCACCGGCCGCGAAGGCGATCCAATCTATGAAATGTCGCTCGCAGTTGAGCGCGTTCTTGCGGCCTCGGAGGCCGCGCGCAGCCTGCCGTTTCCTTTCATGCTCACCGCCCGCGCCGAAAATTTTCTCCACGGCCGCCGCGACCTGGAAGACACGATTGCGCGCCTGCAGGCATTTCAGCGAGCCGGCGCGGATGTGCTTTATGCTCCGGGCCTGACGACCGGCGAAGAAATCGCCGCCGTGGTCAGCTCCGTTGACCGTCCCGTGAACGCGCTCGCCGGGCTACAGGGCGCAACGATGAACGCCGCCGGGATGTCCGCGCTGGGAGTGAAGCGAATCAGCGTCGGTGGTTCGCTCTGCCGCGCCGCGCTCGGGGCATTGCTCCGCGCCGGCCGCGAAATGCGCGATCATGGCACGTTTAATTTCGTTGCCGATGCCGTCAGCTATTCGGTGGTCAACGGGCTCTTCGCAACGCCTCCGGAAGGGACCGAGGAGGAGTGATGAAAAAGAGCGCGGCTGGCGCCATTCACACGCGGATTACCCTCATCCCCTGCCGCTCGAAGGGTGCGAGAGCCTCCGGCGCCGCCCCGTGATCGGTGATGAGCACCTGCACCTCGCTGCTGGGGCAGATGAACGCCGGGCTCACCTTGCCGAGCTTGCTCGAATCGGCGGCGATGACCACCATCTTCGACTGCCGAATCATCTTCCGGTACACCAGCGCCTCGTCGGACTCCAGCGTCGTCGCGCCGCGCTCCGCATCGAATCCCGTGACCGAGAGGAACACCTTGTCCATATACATGCTGTCGAGAAACGTGAGCGCCGCGTTGCCTGAGAGCGCGAATGACCACGCCCACAGCACCACGCCGCCGGTCAGATAAGTGCGGATCGCGGTCTGGTTCGACAGCTCCATTCCGATGTTGATCGCGTTCGTCACGATCTGGATCTTTTCGCGGTGCCGCAGGCTGCGGCCGATGTGCGTCGTCGTGGTGCCGGCCGAGAGCCCGACAGTCTCGCCGTGCTGCACAAGTTCCGCGGCCGCCAGGCCGATGCGCCGCTTGTCGGCCGCATGGCGCTGTTCGCGCGCGAGGAACGAGCTGTCATAGCGGAAAGGCTCGTAGAGCAGCGGCTCAACCAATTCCGCGCCGCCGTGCGTGCGCCGAATCAACCCGCGCGCTTCGAGCCGCGCGAGATCCCGCCGGATGCTGGGCGCAGACGAGCCGGCTACTTTGAGCAGCTCGTCGAGGGTTGCGGATCCCGTGCGCAGCAGGTGCTTCACAATCTGCTCGGAACGCCGGGAGATGGATTCGGACATAGTGCAATCCCCACCCATTTACCGTGCGTGAGCGCAGCGGCAAACGAATCATACACCAGCGCCGCGATGCTTAGCTGCATGGTACAAATGCAGATACACGCCCATGTGCGGACGCTACTATCGCCGCTCGGACAAGCAGAGGATCGCCGAGGCCTTCCGTCTCGGGCTGCCGACAACGTTTGAAATCCTGCCCTCCTACAACGTCGCGCCGCAGACGTTCCAGCCCGTGGTGCGCCTCAATGAAGAGACGGGCGAACGCGAGCTTGCATCGATGCGTTGGGGACTCGTCCCTTTCTGGGCCAAAGAGCCGAAGATAGCCTACAGCACAATCAACGCGAAGGCGGAGACGCTCGCGACGAGCCCCGCGTTTCGGGAGGCTCTGAAGCGCAGGCGGTGCATTATCCCGCTCGACGGCTTTTACGAGTGGCAGCCGGTCAGCGCCAAAGTCAAGCAGCCCTTCGCAGTCGCTCTCAAGAGCGGCCAACTGTTTGGCGCGGCCGGGCTTTGGGACCGTTGGAAAGACAAATCGACCGGGCAGTCACTCGACACGTATACGCTCATTACCACCGATCCCAATCCGCTCATGGAGCCGTTCCATAACCGCATGCCGGTTATCGTGAAGCCCGCCGACTACGAGCGCTGGATGGCGCCTGCCGATCCTGCGCGCCTTCCGATCGATCTGTTGCGCCCATATCCCGAGGAAGAGATGGCGGCATGGAAGGTGGCCGCGGCTGTCGGCAACGTGCGCAACAACTCGCCCGATTTGATCGAGCCCATGGAAGAAGCGCGGCTTTTCTAGCTTTCCGCGCTTGCCAACCATGAGCCGGAGCGTGAAATACTCTCGTCGGCGCCCCGCCGGACGCAAATTCTTTCCCTACGGATAGCAGCCTTGGAACGACAGCTGTATACCGCACGCCTCGAGCGCAAAACCTGCATTTCAGAATCAGCCAAGTGCTTCCATTTTGAGTTCGTCATCGACGAGTTGGAAGAATTTCCCTACACCGCGGGGCAGTTCGTTTCGACGGTGGCCCCGGATGACAACGGAAAGCAGCAGACCCGGGCGTACTCCATCGCGTCGGCAGCCCGAGCCAACCGGTTCGAGCTGTGCATCAACCGCGTGGAAGGCGGGTTCTTTTCCAATCACCTCGCCGACCTTCCGGATCTTCCGCCGAGTGGAACTGTAAATGTGCACGGCCCGCACGGGCACTTCGTCCTGCGCGCGCCGGTAACGGACTCCATCTTCATCTCCACGGGAACGGGCATCGCGCCCATGCGCGCGTACGTCGAGTGGCTCTTTCCCAGGGACGGTCCCGATCGAAGCGAAGGCAGAGACATCTGGTGCGTCTACGGCACGCGTTATGAATCGGAGCTCTACTACCGCGAGGAGTTCGAAGAGATCGCTTCCCGCAAGCCGAACTTTCACTACCTCGCCACGCTGAGCCGCGCCGACGAGAGCTGGAACGGCCTTCGCGGTTACGTGCAGGATCACGTGGCGCGCATCGTCGAAGAGCGCGCCGCGCGCCTTAACCAAGCGCTCCTGCTTCCGGCCATCGACCCGGCCACTCCGGCGAGCGAGCTGAGCTTCGATATCTATGCCTACATCTGCGGCCTGAACAACATGGTCTCCGGCGTGCGCGACAGGTTGGCCGGGTATGGCTGGCATCGCAAGCAGATCATCTTCGAGCGATACGACTAGGAACGATTCGAGTCGAGGCGCCGCCGGCCGCGCTCGCATAGAGCACATCATCGATCGACGTCCGCGGCCCTCGTAGATATGCAAGGTCTTTCGGTACTCTTCCGCTCGATAAAATGGAACCAGCGTGTTTCGGAGACGTATCTGCGCGCCTGCTGCCGTTCTATCCCGATTCTGCTTGTGGCTCTCGCGATGACCGCGAGTGCCGGTTCGTCTGCCGTGCCAGGGCCCGGCGCGACCGACGCGACTCACGCCGGTGTGAGCGCTCCGATTGTTCTGCCAATCGAATACTCCGACCGCCACATATTCGTGACTTTCGAAGATGAACGGCAGCATCCGCTGACATTTCTGCTTGACACCGGATTCGAGAACTCGGCCCTCACGCGCGCAGCGGCCGGGAACCGATACATCATGTGGCTGGGCGAGACGAAGCTGAAAGGATACGGCGGCAAGGCGCCGGAGCGGTGGTTCGGCAAGTCTACAGTGGTCCTTCGCACCGGTCAGGTGAATGTCTTTAGCGGCACAGTCCTCGTTCTCGATCGCGACTTCATTCAGAGCCAGATTGAGCATCCGGCCGATGGCATCCTCGGGTGGGACGTGTTCTCGCAGTGGTGCTCCACGCTTGACGTCGGCGCCCGGCGGCTGACTCTACGTCCCCGCTCAGAGTGCTCGACACCGCCCGACGGCGGGCGCGAGATTCAGCACGACTGGATGAAACAGGGGCTGCTCGTGCCGGCAGCCATCACGTTTGCCCCCGGACGCAAGGCCCGCACCATGTTGCGGCTCGATACTGGGTGCGACACGGCTCTCGTGCTCAATCCCCAGTTTCGAGAGATCGCCGGAATCGGAAGGCCCGGCGTTGCCGCTCGGCCCATCGATAGCTGGGGAGTCAACGGGACCTCAACGGCCGACCGCGTCACCGTATCGAGCATTGAGCTGGACGGCGGAGCAATTCGGATTCCCGGCAGTGCGCAGCCCACGGTTGTGATTCAGAGGGAAGGTGCAGTCGCGCGATCTCATCTTTGGAACACCAAGGAAGCCAAGGTCTCGCGCGACGGCTTGCTCGGAATGGAACTGCTCGAGCGCTTCACGTGGACGTTCGATCCCGAGGGGAAGAAGGTATACATCGCTTCGAGCGCCGGGAAGACGCCGGAGTAAACTGTCCTCAGTTTCTCCCCGGAGAAATCCCCAGCCAGTCCATGCACGCTCGCAGCCACTCCACCACCGTATGCATCGTTCTGGCCTGTTATGGCTGCGCCCGCGTATTGCAGGTCCTGCACGGGCCGCCTCCCACGCTGTCTCTTGTCGCCGCGGAGGTCGTCGCGGCCCGTGCCTTCGCGGTCGTCGATGGCTCGCGCAATCTGGGAGGCGTAGGCATCCTCGTCTTTGCAGCCATCTGCGCGGTGGTTGGCAATGTGATGGAAAACATCGGCCTCGCCACGGGCTTTCCGTACGGCCACTACCGTTTCCTTGAGGTGATGGGACCGAGGCTCTTCGAGGTGCCCGTTCTTCTCGGCCTTGCCTATGTCGGCATGGCGTATGTGTCGTGGACCCTGGCCTGGTTTCTATTCAGCGATGCCCCGCGTGGGCCTGCCATCCGGTTTCTGGCCCTGCCGTTCACGGCGAGCGCCATCATGGTCGCATGGGATGTTGCGCAGGACCCCGTGTGGAGCACGGTCCTTCATGCATGGGTCTGGCGCGACGGCGGCTCGTGGTTTGGCGTGCCGCTCTCAAATTACTTCGGCTGGTTCCTAACCGTCTTCCTCATCTTCGTTCTCTTCGCCGCGTTCGAGCAGCGCCGCGGCCCGGATCGAACCATGTCCGCGTGGCCTTCGCTCGCGCTCTACTCGCTGTGCGCCGCGGGAAACGTGCTCCAGTTGCTCACGCGCTCCTATGCGCCGGTCAGCGTGGACCCATCGGGCGCCGCGTGGCGCACGGTGAACATCTTCGCAGCATCGGCGGCGGTTTCGATTTTCGTCATGGGTTCGTTTGTTGCGCTCGCGGCGGTCCGGCTGCTGGCATGCGCTGCAAGGCAGTCCGCGACCGCTACAGATTGAACAACTCGCGCAAACGCCTCGTCTGCGAGCGGCTCACCGGAATCTCCGTCTGCTTCTTGTCGTTCATGCGCAGCTGGTAGCTCGATTTGAACCACGGCACCACTTCGCGAATGTGGTTGATGTTCACCACGAACCCGCGGTGCGCGCGCCAGAACAGCGTGGGATCGAGCAGGTCCATCAGCTCTTCGAGCGTGCGGCACTTCGACTGTCCCTCGAAGTTCTGCGTCACCACGCGGATCACGCCTTCGTCGATCGCCGCGTAGCAGATATCGGACTGGTCGATGAGCAGCAGGCGGTTCTGCGCCTGGAGGATCAGCTTCGCGGGTTGTGGCGCGGCCTGCGGACGGTTCAGCAGCCGCAGAATCGTGTCGATCTGCGACTCCGGCGCGCCATTCGCGGGTCCTCCCGCAATGCGAAGCTTTACTCGTTCCACCGCCTGCTCCACGCGATTGCGGTCGAACGGCTTGAGCAGATAATCAACTGCATTCACGTCGAATGCTTTTACCGCGTACTGGTCGTACGCCGTCGCGAAGACGAACTGCGGAAGGGTTTCCCTCTCGGACGGATGCATGTGAGCCCGCGCTTCGCTTTGCTCCTTGAGCCTCTTGATGACGGCGAATCCGTCCAGCCCCGGCATCTGCACATCGAGAAACACCATGTCCGGATGATGCTCCTCGATAAGGTTCACCGCCTCGATGCCGTTGGCGCCCTGGGCGACCACATCGACCCCGCCGACCGACTCCAGCAGATACTTCAGCTCGTCGCGGGCCAGTTGTTCGTCGTCGATGATGAGCGCGGAAAGAGCCATGCCGAAGATAGATTGTAGGAATCAGAGGCTTGGGCTGTCGAGCGAGGCACTTAGAACTGTGAACTGCGAACTATGAACTACGAACTGCCGTTCCTCAGTCTCCCATCACCCGCAGCCGCGATGGCATGTGGTCCGCCGCCAGCTCATGCCCGCATCGCGTACAGTACACGTCCGTGGCCCTCACCGTCCTGAAGCAGTTTCCGCAGCTCGCCGTAAGCTGGTAGTTGCATTGCGGGCAGAAGTGAAAATCGCTCTGCACAAAGGTGCTGCACGCGGGGCATCGCGAAACCAGCGGCTGCCGCAGCAGAAAGTACAACACTGCGCCGATGCCGCCCGGCATAACGAAGCAGATCAGCATCCAGAAGCGCGCGCTCATTGACCGCCGCGGCGCGTCCTTGCTCACATAGCCGATCATCAGGAAATAAAGCGCGGCGAGCAGGCCCCAGGAGACATTGAAGTAAATCCGGAACCCCAGCGGAGGGCCCGGGTGGTGGCGCTGGTCGGGCAGCACCAGCCAGAAGTAGTATTCGACCCCCACGAAAGCGATAATCGCGATCACAATCGACCACAGGGGGATCAGCCGCGCGTCGTCATCGACGGCAATGTTGGTTAAATCTCGCATAGCAAGGCCCTCCGAAGAGGGTTTGTTCCAAAGTTCGAGTACAGATTAACTTCCTTTATTCAATGGACGAAGCGAAAACTGCGGAAGTTGCGCTCGCCCGCCCGCCCGGCCGGGATTTCCGCGGAAACCATTGAAAATGCGGCTCCAGCCACCTGCCGGAGCCCGGGAATCCTGCTTCTACTTGCTGAACACCACGTACCTGCGCCCATCGTACAGGCGGAACCCGCCGCCCGGATCCTTCGTGACCTGGAGCGGACGCGGCCGTTTCATATCCGGGTCCGTCTGCGAGCTCACGGTCAACAGGTCGTGTGCACCCACGTCGGTCACCACGAGCTTGTCTCCCGCTATAAAACCCACGCCATACACGCCGGCCGCAAGGTCCTGACCGCCGATCTTCAGCGGCACTTCCGTAATGAAATAAGCCTGGTATTTCGACTGCACATCGCTCGAGTAGCCGCTCGTATCAACGAGCGTAGCCAGCACGTAATAGCCGTCAGAGAACTTCACGCCACCCGAGTTGCGGAGCTGCGTCGGAGCCGACTGCCCCTTGTAATACACCGCTGGTGGCAGCAGCTTCTGCGCATCCGCGGGCTGCAGCACTGTGTCCGCGCCCTGAGCCACGGCGCGGCCCGGAGCCGCCAGAACCGCCATCGCCAATCCTGCAAATGCGATGAACTTCCCGATTCCTTCAAAACGCATGTTTAATTCCTCCATGAAACATTGCCGATTGAGTCCGGAGTATACCGCACTTACCGCGGGGAAAACCGTCAGTTCTCGGTGCAAAGCACGTCGTAGTAGTAGTTGATGGACACCTTCTTGATGGGCGCCGGCATCTTCGGCAGAGAAATAGTCTGCTCGGCGGTCGTTTCGCCTTTGATGGCGGTTGAACCCAGGAGGAAGACCCTGCCGTCTCCCAATTCCACGTATAGCGGAACCAGATTCTTGAACCCGGCAGGAACCCCCGACTGGATGAGCTTGAAGTGCAGCGTCACGTGATCGCCATTATCGGTAACCTGCGAATCGAAGTGGTACGCCGGCAACTGCACTCCGTATACATATTCATTGAAGAACCAGTCCATGCCGTGATTGCCGTCCAGGTCCATCGCGGGGCTCATGTGTTTTTCCACCATGGCCTTGAAGTCCTCGGTGGTGGCCGCATGCAACCGGTAGATCTGGGCAAAATCGCGCATCGTCTCGATGAACCGGCTGTCTCCGTCCTGAGGCGTCCACATCATCATCCGGATCATGTGCAGGATGTACGCGCCCTTCGGATACACGAGGTCCTGGTAGGTGTTCCAGCCCGTCTTCTGCGCCGCCAGCCGGAACCCCATCGTCACCGGGCCCACGTCGATCGGCCGGAATCCGAATGCGTTCCTTTCGATCAACAAACTGTGCTCGTGCTTCCAGAAGTCGCGAAACTCGCGCGAGTCCTTCCGGGTGGCCTGGAGGAAGATCGACGCCGAAGCATCCGCGAACCCCTCGCTCATCCACTGGTCGCGGTAGCTCCGGAATCCGACTGTCTGCCCCCACCACTGGTGCGCCACCTCGTGCGGAGTGACCACCTTCCAATACATGTCGTCCGGCCTGAGGCCCATGAAGTGTTGCTGGGTCGTATCGAAGAAGCCGCAGATCGGCAGGTACACAAGCATCGGCCAGCTCTGTCCGTAGTTGCAGGCAAACTGCTGGGTCAGCGCCACGCGCCCAAACGGCAACGGCCCGAAGTATCTCGTGTAGATTTGCGCCGCCGCCTGCCCCTGGCTTAGCTGCACCGGCAACATGCTGCTGGTGCTCAGCGTGCCGACCGCGCTGCCCTCATCCGGGTCGGTTCGACCTAAAGCCGGAAGCAGACCTAGTGTCTGGCTGTAACTCTCCGGCGTCTGCTTGTTTGCGTAGGCATCGATCACGAGGTTGTCGCCGAGCTTGCCCGGAATCGTCGCCTCCTTCATCGTGAACGTGCCCAGGTTGAACCCCACTACAGCAACCGGAACATCTGTCTTCCAAGTGGACGTTGTGATTTTGCCTTCAGTGCCCTGGCTTTCCCTGGTTCCGCTGGCAATCAGGTCCAGCCCCTTCGGCACGTGAAAGGTCATGTTGTACGTGGCGTAGTCTCCCAGCCCGCGCGCCGCGCTCGGATACCAGCTCTCGCGCGCCACCGGATAGTAGTTCGCGTTCCCCTCATTCATCACCACGTCCTTGCCGGCATAGTCGATGCGCACCGTCGCGGTCTCGCCCTTGTTCAGCGGATGCGCAAGCACCAGGCCGAAGTCCGCATCCTCATCCTTCTTTTCCTGCACGTAATCGAGAGCCGTGCCCTTGTCGTCCTCCACGCTGCTCACGCGCAGTGTCGGATAGAGCGACAGCCGCACAACCGCCAGCCCATTCTCGAGCGCCTTCAGGTTCACAGCGGCCGTGCCGGTCAGAAATCCGTTCTTCTCGATCGACACATCCAGGTCTTCATGCGTGATTTGATACGAGCCGTTGTCGTCATCCTGTCCCGCCGCGCGAGCATCGCCGGCCTTCTTCGCCGGAAAAGCCGTGAGGTAGGCCGTTTCATCATCGCTCCAGCTCAGAAGCGATAACTCCTCCGGCGCCACCCGCCTCGCCCCATGCGGATCGAGCGTAAACACCAGGTGCGCGTCCTTATTGCCGTGCAGATATGCGAGGAAAAATCCTCTCTGGTCCGGGCTCAATACATCTTCGAGCAACCGGAGATCGATGTTCTCAAAAAGCTTGAATCGCTGAAAATTGCGGAACTCAGCGGCCTGGTGGGAAAACACCGCGTCCGGCTGCGCCTTCCCGCTCGCGCCCTTGCGCAACTCCTCCGCCGTCTGATCGGTAAACCGCAGCACTGCCTGGTCGAAGTCCTCGTCGAACTCCTCGGCATGACTCAGGATGCGAAGATTGTGCCGTTCTTCCGCGCTCGGCGGCGCGATGTGCAGGTGTCCCGCCCCGCGAAAAACCGCGCCCGTCACTCTCCCGTTCACCGCGGGATAAAACGCGATGTCGCCGCGGGTGAATGTGAATGTTGCGGCGTCTCGTTCGAGCGCCAGGTTGGTTACGCTCACCACGTCGTCGCCGGCGACAAGCGTGCGCAGTTGCTGGTAGGCAGCATTCCTGTTTGGCTCGCGCTGCGCGGCAGCCAACCCCGCGCCGCACACAAAGCACCCGATGAGCACGAACACCCGCAACCTGTGCACCGGCCAACCCCGCCTGAATGGATTTGTCCATCCATTATGCAGCCGGAAATCCGGTTTGCAAGCCACAAACTTGCTTCGATCGGGGATCAGCCCTGCGGTACGTAGAGGTTCACATACTCGTGCACCGGCATTGGATCGAGGCGCTCCGGGTTGAGTGACACCTCGAGAATCCGCGCCTGCTGGCCCTCGGCGAACCGCCGCCGCAGATTGGTTCTGAACTTCTCCACCAGCAGCGGCAGCCCTTCGTCGCGCCGTCGCCGGTGCCCGATCGGATATTCGACCGTCTCCTCGAGAACCGTTCCGTCGTTCAGTTCCATGCGCAGCGAGTTGGCGATCGACCGCTTCTCCGGGTCGTGATAATCGCGCGTAAACTGCGGCTCCTCCACGCACGTGATCAGGCCGCGGAGAAAATCGATCCGCGGCCCCCACTTCGGATCCTTCGCCACTGCGTCTTCGTAGTCCGCCGCCGTAAGCCGCCCGAAGATCAGCGGCACTGCGATCATGTACTGCACGCAGTGGTCGCGATCCGCCGGGTTCGCAAGCGGCCCCTTCTTGTCGATGATCCTGAGGCACGCCTCGTGCGTGCGAACCGTGATTGATTTGATCGCCGACGCGTTCGTGCCCCGCTCCGCCAGCCGCGCGTGCAGTTTCATCGCGGCCTCCACCGCCGTCTGCGCGTGGAACTCCGCCGGGTAGCTGATCTTGAACAGCACGTTCTCCATCACGTAGGACCCGTAGGCCCTCTGGAACCTGAACTCCTGCCCGCGGAACGACACGTCGTAAAAGCCCCACGTCTTCGCCGTCAGCACCGACGGGTAGCCCATCTCGCCCGCCTTCGCCATCAGCGCCAGCCGTACCGCGCGGCTCGTCGCATCGCCCGCGGCCCAGCTCTTACGCGAGCCCGTGTTGGGCGCGTGTCGATAAGTGCGCAGGCTCTGCCCGTCCACCCACGCAAGGCTCAGCGCGTTGATCGTCTGTTCGCGGTCGAGCCCCAGCAGCCCGCACACCACCGCCGTCGACGCCACCTTGACCAACACCACGTGATCGAGACCCACCTTGTTGAACGAGTTCTCGAGCGCAATGCACCCCTGGATCTCGTGCGCCTTGATCATCGCCGTCAGCACATCGCGCATCGTCGGCGGCGTTCCGCCTTCGGCCACCGCGGTGCGCGAAAGCGAATCGGTGACAGCGAGAATTCCGCCGAGGTTATCGGAAGGATGCCCCCACTCCGCCGCCAGCCACGTGTCGTTGAAGTCGAGCCAGCGGATCATCGCCCCGATATTGAACGCCGCCTGCACCGGGTCGAGCTGGTGCGCCGTCCCCGGGACGCGCGCGCCGTTCGGCACAATCGTCCCCGGCACAACCGGCCCCAGCAACTTCGTGCACGCCGGGTACTCCAGGGCCTCGAGCCCGCAGCCGAGCGTGTCGATCAGGCACGCCCGCGCGGTCGAATAAGCCAGGTCGCTTTCGATCCTGTAGTTGAGCGCGTACTCTGCGATATCGACAAGCACCTTGTCCGGCGCAGGCCGTTCGTTGTTGAGGTGAGACGACACGGGAACTCCTTTGTGAGTTCAAAGTTCGCAGTTCGTAGTTCACAGTTCGGGAGTCCTGAGGGCAATCGAAAACAAGAAAGCACCGTGAACTATGAACTAAGAACTGGGAACTGAATCAATTCCGCTGCTCTATCGCCACAAACTCCCGCGGATTTGGCCCCGTGTAATTTGCTGACGGCCGGATGATCTTTCCATCTCTCCGTTGTTCCAGCACGTGCGCGCACCACCCCGCCGTCCGTGCAATCACGAACAGCGGCGTGAACAGGTCGATCGGCACTCCCATCATGTGATAGGCCACCGCGCTGAACCAGTCGAGATTCGGGAACATGCGCTTGGTGTCGTGCATCACCCGCTCGATGCGCTCCGCTATCTCATAAAGTCCCGTGTGGCCTGACGACTCCGCAAGCTGCCGCGCCACGTCTTTGATAATGTCGCTGCGCGGGTCGCTGATGGTGTACACCGGGTGCCCGAATCCGATCACCACCTCGCGCTCAGCAACCCGCCGCCTGATGTCTGCTTCAGCTTCATCGCGCGAGTGATACCGGTGCTGGATCTCGAGAGCCACCTCGTTCGCCCCGCCATGCTTGGGGCCCTTCAGCGCGCCAATCGCACCCGCAATGCAGGAGTAGATATCCGACCCCGTGCCTGCGATTACGCGCGCCGTAAACGTCGATGCGTTGAACTCGTGCTCCGCATATAGGATGAGTGAAGCCTGCATCGCCGCCACCCACTCCGGCGAAGGCTCTTCGCCATGCAGCAGGTGCAGGAAATGCGCGGCAATCGAGTTATCCCCCGGCTCGACCTCTATGCGCCGCCCATTGCGCGCGTAGTGGTGCCAGTAGAGCAGCATCGAGCCGAGGCACGCGAGCAGCGAGTTGGCAATCGCGCACGCGCCCTCTTCGTTGTGGTCCAGAGCCTCGGGGCACATGCACCCCAGCACTGACACACCAGTCCGCAGCACGTCCATCGGGTGCGTGCTCGGCGGCAGCAGCTCCAGCGCCTGCTTCACGGCAGCAGGCAGGCTGCGCGACTGGATCAGCGTGTCCTTGTAGGCGGTGAGCTCGACGGTGTTCGGCAGCTTGCCGTGGATCAGCAGGTACGCGACCTCTTCGAACTCGCAGTACCGCGCCAGGTCATGGATGTCGTATCCGCGGTAATGCAGGTCGTTGCCGCTGTGCCCCACGGTGCAGAGCGCAGTGTTGCCCGCGGGCGTTCCTGAAAGCGCAACGGATTTCTTGGGCTTGAATCCAGGAGAAGTCTCGGTCGGCATGGGCACTCCAGCGAGAATCAACCTATCGGATGCAGCGCTGAAGTGTCCAGTCGTCCGTCTGCTACTTGGGAGGCGGTCCGCTCACCATGCTGGCCGACTGGCTGGCCGGCTGCGCAGCGGGTTGTGCCGGGGGCTGTGGCGCGGCCGTGCCCGCATTGTTGGGCTGGGCCGCATCCTTGCGCTGCAGCATGAAATACACCGGCGTCACCTGCAGCGGCATCTTCTCCGCCGCGTTCATCGGCGCGTAGCGCGTCGCAGTCAGCATCGTGACCCGGTCGTCCCACGGATCGGTCTTCAACCAGCTTCCCAGCGGCAGCGCAGGAATCTGCGCCAGGTCGTCGGGGTTGATCTTGGGTGCGCTGGACGCCAGCTCCGACATCACCGGACTTCCATCCTTCTCGATCAGCGAGTCGCCCAGCCGGGGAGAAGTCAGCGCCTTCAGCACATGCGAACTATCCGATAGCTGCTTCCAGAACAGCCCCGCCTGGGGCAGCTTATCGCGGTACATCGACGCCCGCAGATAAACCATGGCCCGCTTCGCTGCGGCCGTGTTGTCTGCATCGGTATGGTGCAGATAAATGTCTTCGAAGCTGTCCTCGTCCGGGAAGATCAACCGGTCGTTGAACGCATAGCGCGTGTCCATCTGGTGGCCCAGCACCACGTGCGCCAGCTCCAGAGCGACCACCGACGCGATCGTCTCTTCGTTGGGCATCGCATCCAGCAATCCCTTGCTCAGCAGGATCGTATGTCCCGCGGTCGTAGCTTCAATCGTGGTGGTCAATAGAACGCGGCAGTGCACAGGATGCGGGAACGCCAGGTTGTTCGGCACCTCGAGATTGGTCACGATCTGGTCGAGCACCTTGGATTCGTATCCGTCCGGAGTCACCGGCGCCACCACTCCCGCCGTCTCCAGCCGCTCCATTACGTTGTTCTCGGATTGTTCGACCCACTGCCGTGTTGCTTCGAGCGGGCTTACGCGTCCGGTCTCGTCGTTGCTTTTATCCTCGGCGTCGTCCACCTTCACCGTTACGCTTTCACTCTCGCTCGCCGGCGCGTTCAGCGAATAGCCCCACACATACGTTTGAGCTTTCAGCCCGACGGACTTCTCTCCCGTCCTGTGCGCTTCCTCGACGTAAATCGCCGTCGGCAGCCAGAGCCCCGGCCGCACGTTCGTGCGCCAGCAGTCGTAGTGGAAATTCACTCCCTTGTGGAAGAACTCGGAATGCTCGGCTGTCAGCACTCCGTTCAGCCGCACGATATTCCCGCCCTGATCTTCGACCCATATCCGCCCGTAGAACAGGTCCGGCCGCGACTGTGTGGGCTGCACATCGAACACCGACGTCCGCACCGATCCCAGGAACTCCTTGCGCACGAAGATGAACGTGTACTTGTTCCGCGACACGCCCGAAGTGTCCATGAACATGTTGTCGATGAACCCGTTGGTGACGTAGTGCCCCTTCAATCCCTTGAGGATGTCCAGGTTGCCCGTCAGCTTCCAGAACCCCTTCTGCGGGTGGTCCGCCGGCGCGTCGAAGTTCTTTCCATAAAACATCGTGTTGAAACTCACCCGGCTGAGCATGTAGTAATCCTCGACTGGCCTGGTCACTAGCTTCGGGTCAGGCCGCGTGTCCTGGATATACGTCTCCACGATCGGGGTCGTGTGCTTTATCTCGGCGATGAGTTTGTTCTCGTTCTGAATGGCCTGCTGCACCAACGCCGACTGTTCGGGCGTGAGGGGACGCACCTTCAGAAACTGCTGATTCTTCGACTTGGCGAGAGCTGCCGGGGCGGCAAGACACAACACCAGGAGCAAGGAGAAGCTCTTCCGGATATCCATAAACTCAACCTCTATGCGCCATTGGTAACTTTTCGATATGGGCTGCCTCCCGCGTCAGGGGCGTGCCGGGCCGGGAGCCACACCATACCTTGGATGCGCAACTCGTTGTTGAGGCAACCGTAGTGATTCAGCCGCTCCCAAGGCGGGAGCAGTACCAGGCTTTCACACCGCACCGCTATTCGTATCTATCGGGCGCTGGCGTGAACGCGCTGGGCGAAGCCGGGATGCTTCGCATAGTGCTTGCGCTTAGATTCTACTTCACATTCCCGGGCTGTGTCAGAAAAAGAAATTCGCGGCCCTTCGGGCGAACCATCGACACAACGGACTACTCCGCCACTCTCGTGAACACGGATCAATCCTTTTTGTCGCGCGCAAAAAGTTCATCCAGTTTCCGCTCATACGCGTAGTAATCGAGATACTTGTACAAGTCCGCCCGCGACTGCATCATCGGGACCACGCTCTTCTGCGTCCCCTCCGCGCGAATCGTCTCGTACACCTTCAGCGCCGCCGCGTTCATCGCGCGATAGGCTGCGCAGCAATAGAGAATGATGTCCACGCCAGCGCCGGCGAGTTCCTCGCGCGTCCACAGAGGCGTCTGCCCGAACTCCGTGATGTTCGCGAGCACCGGTACGCCCACAGCCTCGCGAAACCGCGTGTATTGCGCAAGTTCCGTCACCGCTTCGGCAAAGATCATGTCCGCGCCCGCCGCAACATACGCCTGCGCCCGCTCGACCGCCGCATCCAGCCCTTCATTCGCAAGCGCATCCGTCCGCGCCATGATCACGAATTGTGAATCGGTCCTCGCATCCACACCCGCCTTGATCCGGTCCACCATCTCCGTCGGCGGAACAAGCTCTTTTCCGGGCCGGTGCCCGCAGCGCTTGGCGCCCACCTGGTCCTCCATGTGAACCGCCGCCGCGCCCGCCTTCGTCATCTCGCGGATTGTCCGCGCAATGTTGAACGCCGAGCCCCATCCTGTGTCGATATCCACCAGCAGCGGCAGCGCGCTCGCATTCGTAATCCGCCGCACATCGGTCAGCACATCCTCCATCGTGCTGATCCCCAAATCCGGCATGCCCAGCGAGTTCGCCGCCACTCCGCCGCCCGAAAGATACAACGCGCGGAACCCCGCAGCCTCCGCCATCCGCGCCGTATAGGCGTTGATAGCGCCGACGACCTGCAGCGGCCTTTCTTCGGCGACCGCGGCGCGAAACCGCGCGCCCGCCGATCGTTCAAACCCCTTGTCGCTCATGGCGTTCTCTGCTGCTCAAGCATACCAACCCTTTCGCCCGCGAGTTTCCAACCTTCATCGCCGGTGCGTACAATCAACCACGGTGCAGTTCAGGCAGCTTTCCAGACACCCACCCCCACTCATCCCCAAGGAGGGAATCAAGATGAAGCGTCTTTTGGTCTGTACCGGCATTCTTGCCACCGCCGCCCTTGTCTTCGCCCAGCAGAAACCGCCGGCGAGCCCGCCCGAAACCGCCACCGGAACCATCGGCAGCGCCAACATCTCCATCAAATACAACTCGCCCGGCGTGAAGGGCCGCGAAGGCAAGGTCTTCGGCGCAGACGGCCTGATCAAGACCGCCCACGGTTCTCAATATCCGATCTGGCGCGGAGGCGCCAACGCCGCCACCACGCTCACCACCGACGCCGACCTCAAAATCGGCGACGTCGACGTGCCCAAGGGAACCTACACGCTGTTCTACGACATCTCCGACCCCGACAACTGGGTTCTCATCATCAACAAGAAGACCGGTGAGTGGGGCCTGGCCTACGACGCATCGCAGGACCTCGGCAAGACCAAGATGAACATGAGCAAACCGTCCTCGATGGTCGAAAACCTCAAGTACACCATCGACTCGGGTTCCATTACCCTGGCATGGGAGAACAAGCAGGGATCGGTTCCGGTCGCTGCAAAGTAGCCGGTTCGCAGCCGACACCGCAGAATGGGCGGCGCTTCAAACCAACGCCGCCCAACCATTAAAATAGAGTTGTTCAATCTTTTCCCGCTGGAGCAGAAAGACTTTGCCGCTTTACGAATACCGCTGCACAAGCTGCGGCCACCGCTTCGACAAGATCCAGAAGTTCAACGACCAGCCCGAGACCGCCTGCCCCAAATGCGGCGGCGAGCTCGAGCGCCCGCTCTCCGCGCCCGCCTTTCAGTTCAAGGGCGGAGGCTGGTACATCAACGACTACGCCTCCAAACCCGCGTCCGGCTCCAAGACCGACAAACCCGCCGGCGACTCCGCGGCTGCTTCGGGCGATTCCAAATCCGCTGAATCCAAGCCCGCCGAGTCGAAGTCCGCCTCATCCGAGTCGTCATCCAAGCCTGCCCCAACGCCGAGCCCCTCGAGTACGAATTCCTGATCTAGTGCAGGCTCGCTAGGATGCCGAGGGCCTCCTTCTCCGATTGTGCCGAACCTAAATAGCTATACTTCCATTTCTCTTCAACGGACGAGCAAATGATCCTTACTGTCGAGGTTGGCCTGGAGGTCGTCGTCTCTGCGCGAATGCAATAAAGCGGGAAGTGAGCGGTTTGTAGGACGATGGTCGAATAGGTGGCCGGACCTTCGATCCCCGCACCTTCTTCGTGGTACTTTCCGCTATTCGCGAAATCAACGAAGCGTTGTTGAAATTCGCGCAGTTCGGCATCGGACTCAACGGTAGATTCTGCAAAAGGAGTCGCCATTACTTCTGCACTGAGCGGGTCTCGGCGTGCGGGAACCCTGGAGATGACCGCGGCTGCGACGTCGTCCGGCGTAATCTTCCACCACCGTTTCGGTACGGAGACAAGATGACCGCCCAGCATCGTCTGGCTTCGATGGCTTGCATGCCAAAGCAGAGCCTGAACCTCTGACCGGTAAATCCAGCAGCCCACGATTGGAATCGCCAACAGAATCAGCAGGCCAACAATACGGCGCGTCGTTCTCCAACGCCGCGTGGCCCTCCCGTCGCCGGTTTCGTAGGGCCCAAAGATCATACTCGTGCGCCAATTACGTCGGTGTATTTATTGCCCGATCCAGTGTTAAAGAGCACGACTCGATCCTTGTTGGTCAAAAAACCCGTTTCGATCAAGTGATCGTACGCCGCCGTCGCCGCCGCTCCCTCCGGCGACATCAGCACGCCCTCGTGGCTCGCCCAGTCCTTCAGCGATTCGAAGATCTTCTCGTCGCTTAGCGCCACAGCCGTTCCGCCCGACTGCCGCACAATGTCCAAAATGATGTAGTCCCCATAAGGCTTCGGCACGCGCAGCCCCGACGCAGCCGTGTGCGCATCCTGCCACATCGTGCTCGCCGCGTCGCCATGCTCGAACGCCTGCACAACCGGCGCGCACCCTGCCGCCTGCACGGCAATCATTTTGGGCCGCTTGCCGCTCACCCAGCCAAGCTGCTCCATCTCCTCGAACGCCTTCCACATCCCGATCATGCCGACGCCGCCGCCCGTGGGATAAAACACCGCATCGGGATACTCCCAGCCAAGCTGCTCCACCAGCTCGTAGCCCATCGTCTTCTTGCCCTCCACGCGGTACGGCTCCTTCAGCGTGGAGATGTCGAACCACCCTTCGGTCTTCGCGCCCTCCGCCACCATGCGCCCGCAGTCCGAGATGAGCCCATCCACCAGCACCACGCGCGCTCCATACGCACGGCACTCCACCTGGTTGGCCTTCGGCGTGTCCTTCGGCATGTAGATGTGCGCTTCAATCCCCGCCGCTGCTGCGTATGCCGCGAGCGCCCCGCCTGCATTGCCCGCAGTTGGTGCGGCCAGTTTTTTCAGCCCGAAGTGTTTCGCCATCGTGACGGCCAGTCCCAGCCCGCGCGCCTTGAAGCTCCCCGTAGGATTCGCGCCCTCTTCCTTCAGCCAGACATTTCTGTTCCGGCGGCTGCGCAGCATCGGAGTCCAGCCCTCGCCCAGCGTCACCGGCTCAACACTGGGCAGTACCTGCCGGTAGCGCCACATCCCGCTCCAGCGGCGGTCATCGTCGCTCGTGCCAACCGTGTCCCGCTGCGCCGCGCCCTTTGCGGACGAAAGATCATATCGAACGTAGAGCGACCCCGCGCACGCCGTGCACACCGTCTGCGGCCTATCGGCGTCGAGACGCGAATGGCAGCGCGAACACTCGAGAAAAGCAATCCTTGGCATAGACATAGGATAATGGGGCCTTGTCATGGAAGCCTCGCACACACAGGCCACGCCGGGTCAACGCCGTTCCATCATGAGCCGCACCGCGGAGCGAACATTCTTTGCCGCATCGCTTATCGTCTTCATCTTCGGCGTCGTCATCGGCCTCTCGCCGTCGCTCGCAACCCCCGGCCTTGTCCTCCGCTGGATCGGCCTCGCGATATTTATCCCCGTCGGCATCCAGCGCCGCTCGCTGCTTGTGTGGACGTTCTACGCCATGATTGCCGGCGTCATGCTCGGCCTCGACGCGCCGCACTTCGCCGCCCAGCTTCGCGTCATCGGCGATCTCTTCCTGCGCCTCATTCGCATGATTGTCGCCCCCCTCATCTTCGGCGCTCTCGTCACCGGCATCGCGGGCCACAGCGAGCTCAAAGGCCTCGGCCGCGTCGCCATCAAGGCCATCGTCTTCTTCGAGGTCGTCACCACGCTCGGCCTCATCCTCGGCCTCATTGCCATCAATCTCTCTCACGCGGGCGTCGGCGTCGCGCTTCCAGCAACCACGCAAGGAATGCCTTCAGCCCCAGCCGAGACCTGGCAACAGATCCTGCTCAACATCTTTCCTGAAAACATCGCGCAGGCCATCGCGCAAAATCAGATCCTCCAGGTAGCCGTGTTCTCGATCCTCTTCGGCGCCGCGCTCGCCATGTTGCCCGAGCCCAAACGCGCGCCGCTGGTCAATGTGCTGCAGTCGCTCACCGACGTGATGTTCCGCATGACCCGCATCATCATGTTCATCGCGCCCATCGCCGCGGGCGCTGCCATGGCGTACACCGTCGGAACCTCCGGGGTACTGTTGATGCTCAGCCTCGCCGAGCTCGTCGCAACCTACTACGGCGCTGTCCTCGCCTTCATTCTTCTTGTGCTCGTGCCGATCCTCATGGCCGGAGGCATCTCCGTGCGCGGCTTCGCAGCTGCGATCGCCGAGCCAGCCGCCATCGGATTCGCAACCACCAGTTCCGAGGCTGCGCTGCCCCTCGCCATGGAACGCATGGAGGAGTTCGGCGTCCCCCGCTGGATCGTCTCTTTCGTCGTACCCACCGGCTACAGCTTCAACATGACGGGCTCGAGCCTCTACCTGACAATGGCCGCCATCTTCGCCGCCCAGGCCGCCAACATCCATCTGTCTCTGGGCGAGCAGCTCGTCATGCTCTTCACGCTGATGCTCACCAGCAAGGGGGTGGCCGGCGTACCCCGCGCCACGCTCGTCGTCCTCATGGCTTCAGCCGCGGAGCTCCACATCCCCTCGAGCGCCATTCTCGTGCTCCTGGGCGTCGACACGCTCATGGACATGGGCCGCAGCGCCATGAACGTCATCGGCAACGGCATGGCAGCCGCAGTAGTAGCGCGCTGGGAAGGCGAACTTCAGACTCCGCAGCTTTCCGGCTGATTCCAATGAATCAACACCGCGAGCGTATGCTGCGCTGTGCAATGGGCCCGGAATTAACTCGGAAGAATTTGGAAGCGGCCGAACCTACCGGTTCCGAAGCCAGCCCGCCACCAGTGCCGCGGCCAGCAGGGCAGGGCACAGGATGCACACCCACAGGCTGAACTCCGTAGTCAGATCGCCGAGGTGGCCCCCGGCTGCAAAGTGATCCACCGCCAACCACGCGAGCGGCCCGGTAATCAGCACCACCACCAGCGTCGCCGCCAGCGCCACCGAGCGGTTCCGCTTCCGCAGCGCCTTCTGGTCCTGCATCACCCCGAGCGACGCCATCACCACCCGCCGCGTCTTCTTCGCAACATCGCGGTCGCGCCCGGCATCACCGATCGATGCCGCCAGGGTGCCCAGCGGACTTTCCCCGCCCGCCGCGCCTTCGTCAGCAGCCGCTGTCATCCCGCGACCTCTGAAGGCCAGGCTGCCGCGGCCTCGAGCCTCGGCTTGATCGCCGCCAGTCCGCGGTAGAGCCGTGATTTCACCGTCGAGAGAGGCGCCCGCGTCACCGCCGCTATTTCCTGCAACGACAGATCCTCGTGGAACCGCAACACCAGCACCTCGCGGTACACCGTGTCCAGCTCGAGAAGTGCCTCGGCAATCCGTTCCCGGTCCTCGCCGCTGGCCAGCCGGTCGAACGGCGTGGGCTGCCCGTCCATAATCTCGAAGCTCATCGGCCTGTCGTCGTCCGTAGCGCCTTCGAACAGCTCATCCAGGCTCGCGAGAGTCCGCTTCCGCCGGAAGTCGATAACCAGGTTCCGCGCGATCGTGAACAGCCACGTATCGAACCGCGACTTCCCATTGAACTGCCCGCCGCGCACAAGCACACGCATCCAGACCTCTTGAAACAGGTCTTCGGCCAGCTCGCGGCTGCTGGTTAAAAACAGCAGGTACCTGAGCAGCCTGTGCTGGTAGCGGACGATCAGCTCGTCGAGCAGGCCGGCTTTCTGGTGTTTCAACCCGGCCGCAATGGCAAGGTTCTCCTGCCGTACCGCCTCTTGCTCAGCGGTTGCGGCGCTCCTGCCAAAGATCTGCTGTGCTTGTGCTGCGGTGCTCATCTCATACCATTAGACCGCAGTCCCGGCGCGTGAGACGACAAAAAGGCCTTCCTTAACAATTCTTTACACTTCCAGGCCGGCAATATCCTTCACCCGGCCGGCCCATTGCCGGGCCCGGCCCCACGCACGCGCTTCGCAGCCTTCAACGCTTCTGCGATCGCCCCCTGCATCCGCTTCTCCCGCGCCTCTGCCGTCCGGTAATGGAAGATGCCCAGCAGATGCCCGCGTCTCTGCAGCGGCGTCATCGCCTTCCACCCCGCCTCGATCAGCGGCTGCCGCTGAAAAGCCGCCCGCAGGATCGGCGGCGGTTCCATTTCGCCCTCCATCGCCAGGTACAGCCACTCCGCAATCTGGTCAGCCCGCTTCGCCCGGCTTCCAGCCCCCTTCGGTTCCGCGGCATACCTCCCGATGTCCCGCCGCCTCGACGGGCTGAGCCTGTCAAACCACTTCCGCAGCCCCGGCGCCGCCCTCATCGCCTGCGCCAGCTCCTCCGGCAGCAGCGCCTCCCGCTCCTCGAGATCAGGCTCCATCTCGATCTGCACCCGGTCCCCCTGCCGCGCGCCCGCCTCTGCCTGCATCTTCCGGTTCACCAGCAGAAAGTGTCCTCCGCCAGCCGCATCCGGAAACAGCGAAGTCCGGAACGCAACCCCGTTCACCGTCCCCCGCACCCTCCGCCCCCGCCGCTCCGGCCAAGCCTTCGCAATATCAAACGGAATCCGCGCAATCGTCCACCGCAGCCTTGTCCCATCCGGCTCCAGTAGTGCCCGAAATGTCTTTCGATGATTCGAACCCATGGATTGCACGCCCAGCATGCAGTGCCTGAACCCCGCGCGCAATCATCGGCTCACTGCTTCCCTTGCGCGTTAGTATCGCGAAGCGTTAGCATATGGCCGTGATCGTAAGCTTTCACGATCCGGAGACCCGGGTTCTCTGGCAAACCGGAAAATGCAGAAAACTCCCGGCGAAGCTCAACAGGCACGCTCTGCGGAAGCTGTACATCCTGAACGCAGCTCTGGCCCTCGAAAACCTTATGGTCCCGCCGGGAAACCGGCTCGAAAAGCTGCGAGGCGATCGCGTCGGCCAACACAGCATCCGGATCAACGACCAGTACCGCATCTGCTTCATTTGGCGTGATGGAAATGTCCACGAGGTTGAGATTGTCGATTATCACTGAGGAGTCCAGGCCATGAAGATCCCTTCATCCGCGATCCACCCCGGCGAGATCCTCCTCACCGAGTTCATGGAGCCCCTCGGACTGACCGCCTACCGCCTGTCGAAGGAACTGCACGTTCCTCAACCGCGCATTCACGCAATCCTGCGCGGAAAGCGTGCAGTCTCCGCTGACACAGCGGTGCGCCTCGGCATCTATTTCAACCTGCCCGCACAGTTCTGGCTCAATCTCCAGAACGAATACGACCTCCGCCTCGCGGCCGCCAATCTGCAGCGCGGTCACATCAAGCCCCGCGCGGCATAGCCTTCTACACTGGATAGATGGAAGTCCTCTACGGCCTCCACGCCGTCGAAGAAGCCCTGCGCGCCGGCCGCCGCCGCTTCGACCACGTCCTCGTCGCCCGCGAGCGCCACGACGCCCGCGTCGAGCAGCTCCTCGCCGAATGCCGAGAAGCCCGCGTCCGCGTTCGCCAGGAGTCCCGCGACCAGCTCACCCAGCTCGCCGGAACCGCAGCCCACCAGGGCGTAGTCGCCGTAGTCCGCCCGCAGGAACTGCTCAGCATCGAGGACCTCTTCCATGCGCCAACATCCGCCAACGGCACAACCGCAGCCCGCCTCCTCCTCGCCCTCGACGGCGTTGAAGACCCTCAGAACCTTGGCGCCCTCCTCCGCGTAGCCGACGGCGCCGGCGTAGACGGCGTCGTCCTCACCGAACGCCGCTCCGCCCCCCTCAGCCCCGTCGCCGTCAAGGCCAGCGCCGGAGCAGCCGAACACCTCCGCATCGCCCGCGTCGTCAACCTCGTCCGCGCCCTCGAAGACCTCAAAAAACACAACCTCTGGATCATCGGTCTCGACGAACGCGGAACCTCGGACTACGACCGCTTCGACTTCACCGGAGACTGCGTCCTGGTCCTCGGCCGCGAAGGCGCCGGACTCCACGACCTAGTCCGCCGCACATGCGACCATCTCCTGCGTATTCCCATGGCGGGAGGCGTCAGTTCTCTCAACGTCTCCACAGCCGGAGCCGTAGTCCTCTACGAGGCATTCCGCCAGCGCCGCGCCGCAGCGCACAGCGCATCCGCGCATGAATATGGCCCAGCCGCGTCCAAACCAAAGAAGCAGAAAGGTCTCGGTTCATGAAGTCTCCGCGCGCCGCGCGTATCGCTGGTGCTCTGCTGTTCATTTTTGGCGGCCTGACTTTGTTCGCCGGCCCGGCCGCCGCGGCTCAAACCACGACGCCGACCTTCCCCGTCCCGAAGCAGAACGTCCCGCCCCCGCCGCCGGGCAAGGGCAAGGTCATCTTCTCGCGCTCAACCGACCAGAACGGCCAGACCACCACGCAGGGCAATCCCGCCGCCGCTCCCACCGGCCCCGTCACCGCCAAAGACGCCGAGCGCGAAGCCGTCACCTTCACGGGCTTCGACATGGACGTCCGCCTGCGCCTCTCGGACCACCACATCGCCGTCCGCGCCCTCATTACCATTCGCAACGACGGCAAGTCCCCCCTCTCGCAGATCCCGCTCCAGATCTCCTCGTCCCTCCAGTGGGAGCGAATCCGCGTGCAGGACCGCGACGCAACCATTCAGGCATCCCTGCTGAACTCCGACGCCGACCACACCGGCAAACTCTGGGAAGCAGCCGTCCCCCTCGCCGCGCCGCTCGCCCCCGGCGCCAGCCTCGCCCTCGACGTCACCTACTCCGGGCCCATCGAGATCAACGCGCAGCGCCTCCTCGCCCTGGGCACGCCTGAGGACGTGGCCCTCCACTCCGACTGGGACGAGATCGGCGCCGGCTTCACCGGACTGCGCGGATTCGGCAATGTCGTCTGGTATCCCGCCTCTTCTGTCCCGGTTCTTCTCGGCGACGGGGCCCGGCTCTTCGATGAGATGGGAGCGCACAAGCTGCGCCTCTCCGGCGCGCACTTCCGCATGCGCCTCACCGTCGAATTTCCCGCCGGCCAACCGCCCACTATCGCCCTCGTCAATGGCCACCCCGCCGCGCTCAACGTCGCGAGCCAGGGCTCTCTTACGACCGATGTCGCCGGCGTGGCCGTCGCACAATCCGATCAGTCAATCCTCGGCTTCGAGGCGCCCAGCCTCTTCGTTGCCGCACGCAGATCGCACGCCGGCCCCGACCTGACGACCCCAGACCTCAATCTCTGGACCACTCCGGAAGACGAAAGCAACGCCCAGCTGTGGCTCGACGCCGCCACCCGCGTAACGCCGTTCCTTCAAGGTTGGCTCGGTCAGCGGCCCCGCGCCGAGCTCTCCGTCCTTGACCTGCCCGATCCCCAGGATGCGCCCTTCGAGACCGGCGCGCTTCTCGTGACCACCATCCGCGACGCCTCCCCCGATCAGCTTGGTGACGTCATGGCCCACGCCCTCACTCATGCGTGGATGCAGTCTCCCCGCGCCTGGCTCAGCGAAGGCGTCGCCCACTTCATGGGAACCCTCTGGATCGAGAAGCAGAGCGGCCGCGAGAAGGCGATCAGCGCTCTTGAAGCCGGCCGCCCCGCGCTCACCCTCATTGAACCCGCCAGCCCCGGCGTCAGCCCCGGCCAGCCGCTCGCCCAGGCCTCCTCGCCCGCCTACTACCGCACCAAGGCCGGATACGTTCTCTGGATGCTCCGCGACCTCGTCGGCGACCCCACCCTCTCCGCCGCGCTCCGCGCCTACGATCCAAAGCAGGATCTCGGCATCCCCACCATCCCCAGCCTCTTCGAGAGGCTTCTCGAACAGGCCGGCGCCCGCCACGATCTCGGCTGGTTCTTCGCCGACTGGATCGATGCCGACAAGGGCCTCCCAGACCTCGCCATCCAGAACGTTCACTCGAATCCCGCGTCAGGCGGCAACTGGCTCGTCGCGGTCGAGGTCGTCAACTCCGGCTATGCGGCCGCCGAAGTCCCCGTCACGGTCCGCACCGATGGCGCAACCGTCACGCAGCGCCTGCGCATCCTCGGCCGCGGCAAAGCGATGCAGCGCATCCTCATCCAGAACAAACCCACCGAGGTTCAGGTCAACGACGGCACCGTCCCTGAAGTAGAAGCAAGCCTTCACGTCACCCGCATCGACCAGAACATCCCGCCAAATCAGCCCTCGGATTCCCATTCGAATCCACCCTCCGCCCCATAACCTCCCGTCACCACCAAACCCTCACCATCGGCCATTCAGGAATCCAACTCAGTCACACCAGCTCGCCTCACCCACCACCGAGGTCTTCCAGAGCGAGTCCGCAGGACGAGCCAAAGGCCCGCGGTTGCCTTTCCCCTCGCCATTGCCATCTATAAACTCACAGCCGAGAGCTGAAATCCCGAAGCCGCCTCTACAATCCAATGCATGAGCCCGGTCGCATGAGTCCAAACCTTCCCAGCTTCGGCGAAGCCTCCGCAACCGTAGCCCGCTACGCAGCAGCCCTGCTTGAGCCCAGCCCGCGATCCGAATCCGTGCCACTCGAAGCCGGCCTTGGCCGCATCCTCGCCCAAAGCCTTCACGCGGACCGCGACATGCCATCGTTCCCCCGCTCCACGCGCGACGGCTTCGCCTGTCGGGCCGCCGAAGCCTCGGCCCACAAATGGCTCTCGGTCAAGGGCTTGCTCCGCGCCGGCGATCCTCCAGGCAAGCCGCTCGCTCCTGGTGCCGCATGTGAAATCATGACCGGAGCAGCCGTCCCCGAAGGCGCCGACGCCGTAGCCATGCTCGAGCACGTCGACCAGGCCGAAGGCAGGCTCCGCCTCGCTGCTAACCGCAAGCTCGAGCCCGGCGATAACGTCGTCCCAACCGGCGCTGAAGCCCGCGCCGGCGACACGCTCATCCGACCCGGCGTCCGAATCGGCCCCACGCACATCGCCGCCGCTGCCTCGTGCGGCTACGCGAACCTCGAAGTCTTCCCCCGCCCCCGCGTAGCAATCCTCACCACCGGCGACGAACTCGTTCCCGTCGCCTCGACGCCCGGCCCCGGCAAGATCCGCAACTCAAACGCGCCCATGCTCGCCGCACTTGTAGCACACGCCGGCGGTGACCCGTGGGTTCTACCCGCTTCGCGCGACGACTCCGCAGTCATCGAAGCGGCCCTGCGCCAGGCCCTCGAAGCCGACATGCTCCTCATCTCCGGTGGCGTCTCCGCCGGCAAGTTCGACCTCGTCGAGCCCGCTCTCGCCCAACTCAACGCCCGCTTTTTCTTCACCGGAGTCCGCATCCAGCCCGGCAAGCCGCTGGTCTTCGGCGAGCTTCCACGCCGCAATCGCGCGCTGCCCTTCTTCGGACTTCCCGGCAACCCGATCTCGTCCGCGGCCACATTCCTTCTCTTCGCCGCGCAGGTCCTTGCGGCGCTCTCAGGCAGCCGATCTCCGGTCCCGCGCTTTAGCGTGGCGCGTCTCTCGCGCAGCGTCAAAGGCAAGCCCAGCCTCACGCGTTTCGTACCCTCCACGACCACCATTGCCGAAGGCCTGCCCGAAGTCGCGCCGGTAGGCTCCCAGGGCTCCGGCGATCTCGCCTCCTTTGCCCGCGCCGATTGCTTCGTCATGGTTCCTGAAGGAGCCGAGAAGCTCGCCGCCGGCGAAGAGGCGCGTATCCTTCCCATCTGAGGACCCCGCATGCACGACAAGCCATCGCTCTCGCACTACGACGCAGCCGGCCAGGCCTCGATGGTCGACGTGAGTGCCAAGCGGCCCACGCGCCGCACGGCCACGGCCTCCGCATTCGTTGAACTCTCTGCCGCCGTCCTCGCCGCTCTGCCGCAGAACCCTAAGGGAGACCCCCTCGGAGTCGCCCGCATCGCTGGCATCCAGGCCGCCAAGCGCACATCGGAGCTCATTCCCATGTGCCACCCGCTGCCTCTCTCGCACGTTGACGTGCAGGTCCGAATTGAGGCCGCCGGTGTGCGCATCACCGCCACCGCCGCCACCGTCGGCGTCACCGGAGTCGAAATGGAAGCCCTCACCGCGGCCTCCGTCGCCGCGCTTACCGTCTACGACATGACCAAGGCCCTCGACAAAGGAATCGTCATCCGCAGCATTCAGCTCGAATCCAAATCCGGCGGCAAGAGCGGCGACTACAGCCGAGATGGAAGCCGCACTTAATCGTTGTTCGGCCATTGCCATCCGCCCCGCATGCCACTATCCGCCGCCGCTCGCGCCCAAACCGCAACTTCCCGGTATAATCCAATCTGAGCCCGGAGAGATGGCCGAGTGGCTGAAGGCGGCGGTTTGCTAAACCGTTATAGGGTCAAAAGCTCTATCGGGGGTTCGAATCCCCCTCTCTCCGCCATATATATATTTTTTTACATTCTGCGGATCCATCGACAAGCCAACAATTGCAGTCGATTCTAATGTCCCAATGGTGTCCGCCCGCCCCACGGCTGCGACGTGATGCTCCCGCCTGACCATTTCGGTTCGAGCATCGTGAATCACCTTGTCGCTCTCTTCCTGATGACGGCGGGAGATAAGCTGACCGACATGGCGATAGAAGGGAAATGGGCGCACTTCCCCGCACGCCGCCATTACCCTCGCTGCAGTCATGGACATCGTTCGCCACATCCATCCTGACCAAATATTTTTCTGCTTACGATCGGATGCCCCGCGGCGCAATAAGGCCGGTTCATGCGTGTCGGTCGAGCCTGCCTGAGAGCGTTCATGTCGACCAATGAAGCGCGCTGTTCTCGCGGCCCGTGGCCTCGGTGCTCAGCGAGCCCAACATGACGGCACATTCCGCGGCCTCGAAGAGTTAGTGGCGCTGTGAGGGGCCGCCTGGTCTCGTGGCCGACAACGACATCAATTGTCTCGCGTTGTGCGAATGGTTTAGTGGTATAACTGATAACACTCCACGAGATTCCTTAATCTTAGGACAATCCAGTGATCAGCGCTCCGGGAGAGGTGACTCACCTCCTCCACGAATTAAAGCGGGGGCAAAGAGAGGCCGAGGAACGGCTAATTCCCCTGGTCTATGGCGAGCTGCACCGTATTGCCGCGGCGTATTTGCGCCGCGAAGCGCCGGACCACTCGCTGCAACCAACGGCGCTCGTGCATGAGGCCTATCTTCGCCTGAACGACATCAAGGAAATTGACTGGCAAAGCCGCTCCCACTTTTTCGCCGTCTCGGCCACCGTCATGCGCCGCATCCTTGTCGATCACGCACGCGCCAATCGCGCCCGGAAACGGGGTGACGGATGGGACGCCGTGAGCTTGAATGAGGCCATCCTGCCTTCGCCTGAAAGGGCCCCGGAGATCCTGGCCCTCGACGAAGCTTTGAACCGCCTGTCCGGGCTCGATCCGCGCCAGGCCAGAATCGTGGAACTCCGCTTCTTCGCCGGAATGAGCGAAGAAGAGATCGGCGAAGTGCTGGGGATTTCTTCGCGCACCGTGAAACGCGATTGGCGGGTTGCCAAGGCGTGGTTGTTCAAGGAACTTAGCTGCAAGTCCGCTCCAGATAAGTAGCGCATTCTTACATCGGACTATGGACCAGGACCGCTGGAAGACAGTTAATGACATATTCCACGCCGCGCTTGAAGTCTCCACAAGCGAACGGGGAAACTTCGTGGCGAATGCGTCAGGAGGCGACCCTTCCCTGGCCCAGGAGGTGAATCAGCTCCTGCTCGCGGACCTGGAAGCAGGTAGCTATATCGAATCTCCGGTTGCCGCAGCGAACCTTCTCCGCTCGGCGCTCGCCACTCTGGCTCCCTCGCTTAACCCCGGCGATGTATTGTGCGGCCGCTTTCGCATCGTTCGTGCCGTGGGAGAAGGCGGCATGGGGCACGTGTTCGAGGCGTTCGACGAGGAGTTGGGTGTTTCCGTCGCTCTCAAGATGATCCGCCCGGAGATCGCGTCGAACCCCGAGGCTCTTGCGCGCTTCCGGCAAGAGGTCCGCCTGGCGCGCCGAATCACTCACCCCAATGTTTGCCGTACCTTCGACATAGAACACGAGACGCGTGTCACCGATCAGGAGCGAGGCGCCAAGGCGGAGTTCGTCTTCCTTACGATGGAGTACCTGGCGGGCGAGACGCTGGCCGAGCGGATATCGCGAGACGGCCGTTTGCCGCTTGATCTTGCGTATGATCTCGCACGCCAGGTGGCCGACGCCCTTCGCGCCGCGCAGGAGCTTGGCGTGGTGCATCGAGACATCAAGCCGGGAAACATCATGCTGGTGCCGGCGTCGGGAAGCGCAGAGGGCGTCCGCGCCGTCATCACCGACTTCGGGCTTGCCCGCGGCGCGAGCGTCGAGTCGCTTCGCAGCATCTCAGGAATCAGCAACAAGGGCAATCCCATCGGCACGCTCGCTTACATGGCGCCCGAGCAGCTTTCCGGCGGGCCGGTAAGCGCCGCCACCGATGTCTACGCATTCGGCCTGGTTCTGTTCGAAATGGCCACCGGCAAACGCGCATTTCCATCGGACACGCTCCTGAGCGGAATCTCACAACGGCTTGCCGGCCCGCCGCCCGACCCCTGCGCGCAAGCGCCCGACTTGCCCGACCGCTGGAGCCGCGCCATCGCAGGATGTCTCCAGACCAAGCCCGAAGAACGCCTTCCGGCAGCCGTCGATGCCATCGCCATCCTCGACGGGCAGCGTTCCGGCGTCCCCATCCGCCGTCGGGGACTGAAGTCGGCGCTCCGCAGTTGGCTTACATGGCGTCACGCCGTAGCGGCATTGCTGATTTTGTGCGTGGCCGTGTCCCTTTTCTGGGCCGGTTTACGCTTCACAGGATTAAAGGCTGATGCGAAGGTCGCGCCCGGAGCGCTGGTCTACCTTCCCCCCGTGAAGAACGAGACCGGCGAAAAGGCTCTGGACAATATCACCGAGCTCATCCAGGCCGGCCTGGCACAGTCGACTCAAGTCAATCTCCTCGACCAAGGCCGCGTGGGGGACACATTGCAGCGAATGACCAAACCTCCCGACACCGTCATCGACGAGCCCATCGCTCGCGAGATCGCCATGCGCGACGGCGCCGTGAGGGTAGTCTTCGCCACAGTAACCGGCTCAAACGGCAAATACAGCCTCAACGTCGACGTCCAGCAGCCCGACAACACGCCCACGCGCTATCGCGATCACTGGAAGAAGAGCTTCAGCTGGCAGTCCGCCCCGACGAATCACAGCACCACCATCCCCCAGGAATTGTTAGTATCCGTCCGCAACGCCGACGACTGGATCCGCAAGGAAGTCGGCGAATCGAAGAACGATATCGCCCAACTCAACGTTCCGCCTGGCGACGTGACAACGTCCAGTTGGGAAGCATTGACAGAGTTTGAGAGAGGGTTGAATTTTCACGGCCAGGACAAGACCCAACAAGCTGTTCAAGAGCTTCAGAAAGCGGTAACAGCCGATCCGAACTTTGCCTTGGCTTATGCCCGACTCGGAGACCTTGAAGTTTCTCTCGGGAGAATTGCAGATGGTCTGAATTCTTACGGAAGGGCTTTAGGCCTCTCCGAAATTAGTAGGCTGGATCTACGAGAGCGCGACCGCATTCAAGGGCTGGCGGCTGCAGACTCCGGTGACTTCGAGGCGTCCGAAAAAGCCTTCAGAGATTACACGGTGAATTATGACCATGATTATCTCGGATGGTTCTACCTTAGCTACCCATTGATCATGCTTGGCAGAACGGAAGAGGGGTTGTCAGACCTCCGGAAAGCATACGATATGGCCCCCGACGATCTCAGCCCCGCTGCCCAACTCTCTATGTTCGACGCGGCAGCCGGGAATTATTCGGAGTCCAGGCAACTCGCAAATCGCATGAGGGAGAACGGATTTGGAGGATATGCTGATTACTCGACGGGATTATCCTCCTTTTTGCAGGGAGACTACAAACAAGCCAACCACTACTTTACGAATCTGAGCGAAGATACGTCACCACCAGGACAGACTCGGGGAACGATGATGCTTGCGCACCTAGCTGCTGAAGAAGGTCGGTATTCAGTTGCCAATCAACTTCTTAGCCGCGGGATAGACGCCGACCAAAGAGCTGGAGAACTGGTTGAAGAATCCGCTAAGTTGGTCGACCGCGCAAGCATCTGCGGGCGATTGAAGGACTATTCAAGGATGTTGGATGATCTTCAGGTTGCACTATCCCTTGATGAGAGCCCTCCTCGGATTAGCTCGGCTGCAATGATTTTCGGGAAAGCGTATCCAGAAGCTCCATCGAATGTCAAGGAACAGATCCGCAGCGCCCTGGACAATCTCGACAATAAGTACTCGGGAACAGATTTGGGCAATTACTCGAGAATCGCCAAGCTGCGGTTGCACGCGTCGACTTTACTGGCACGTGACAAGTGGGAGAGTGCAGTCGAAGTTGCAAGGCGGGCGAATGTGCTGGACTCCCAAGTTGGCGATGAATCGTACTTGGAGTATGTGCTAACGAAGTTCGCCGATCATGAGCGAAACCCAGCGCGCAAGAGGGCCCTTCTTGAAGAGGCATTTGAAGCCACCGCCAAATCCCTCAAGACTGCAGGGTATGCATGGAAGGACCCCTACGGGAATTTGCCAGGTTTTCTATCAGACGAAATGACGGATTACTTGAAGCTCGGTTCGACGCTTGAAAGCAAGGACAACGAAATTGAAACCATCGAAGGTCGATTGAGGGCGATCAAATCAGTTAGTGGCGAGCAAGGATACTAACTTCAATTTTGAATAGCTGTTCAAACCAGGGAGGATAACAATGAGTACTACAAACGCGGGAGTCGATCCAAGACGGAGTGCCGTCACCGCCGACGCACCAATCGCAGTTGTAAATGCAGCACAACCGCCAGACGATGGCGACCAAGGCCAGAGCGCAATGTTTGCTCTTTGGCTACTCATAACTACCAACTCGACGTTTCTTCTGGAGCCCGCGGCAGCGGCACGCGCTTCCGGCACCAGCGTTGTCAACCTCGTGCCGGGCCCGGGCGACATGGTGACAAGCTGGGTCGACCTCGTTAACAAGTTCAAAACCGAGAACGAGAATGGGGGGTTCTTTGAAAGAAGTCTTGTCGAGGCGTTTCTGACAGACTTCCTAGCGAAGAGTATCGACAATGACCAGTTCACATCCGACAAAACTTATGCTGGTGTGCTCCAGAATGCCTGCACGATCTTTCAGCTAGCGAAGGAACTATTTGTTCCCGGTTGGAACCCTCCATGCCCTAAGACTATGGATCAAGTCCCTGGTCTAAAGGCCTGAAAGCCAAATTGACTCAAGAAGGAGAGCTGTCATGGCTGGTGCACGATTCGTTCTTTCGCTCGTTGTGGCGGCGCTCGCAGTGGGATTCGCGGGCATCAATTTGGCTCCCTTAAACTCAAGGCTCGACAACTACCCAAGTTCCAATGCGCGCACGAACTCTGGAGCCGAACAATCCTCCCCCTCCACTGCCGACTATGGCTGGTGGCAGTTTGCCAGCTTTCTCCATAGCCAGAACGGGTCAGGAATTATCAGCCCAACCAGCTTTCCGGTCCCGGCTAACTACGATCCAGATTGGGACAGTACTCCGTGGAAGAACAAGAATGATCTCAATCTGGGTACTCCCCCTTGCTCCCTAAACGGCCAGCCTGTTGTTTCGCGGTTCGATCGATCCGCGCTTGAGTATCCAGTCCAGTTACGGATCCCAATTAACGGTGGTGGGTCCGATAACGCTGGCAAGTCAAGCCCAAGCCGCTGCCAAGGCATCCAGCAAATTGTATTATATAATTCAGTTGCTAGCCAGGATATAACTGGGGAGAGTTTAAGTTCGATTGAATCGTTGAAGGCGTTGCTTTCATCGGGAAAGAGGGTTAGCTTTCGCGATCATTCTGTTGTGATCAAAGAATTATGGGAGCCAATATGGCCCGGGCATTTGAGGATTTCAGTCTGGCAGCCCCTAAAGGGATTCTTCATGAATCCACCCATGCACCATACTTATGGCGATATTAGCAACTGGCCGACGATTCAAGTCAGTGTGACCTCCGCCGCATACACTCCATACCAACTCGCGCCTATTTCAGTGTTCGCGCACTCTGCCGTGACCCCCGGGAGCACACCGTCGGCCTATGTTCTCGTCGGACTCAACATTGCTCACAAAATTCAGGGGACATGGTATTGGTACACGTTTTCTTGGCTTGACGGAGAGAGTGACAAAATCTCCAGCGCCGGGGGCCAGTGCATGTCAACCTGGCACCAATACTGCATGAATGTAACGAATAGCCAGGCGGGAAAAGCCTGCTTCAACCCATATTTGGAGGGACAGCAACCAGGTGGGATCTATTCCAATTGTGCCCGCTGTCATCAATTTGCAGCATTTCCGAAGAACGAGATGGATGGTATATCGCTCGTCAACGGCTTGAGTCCAACCCCGACGAATTCAGGTCAGTTTCAGCAATACATGCGGGGCGCGATTTCGGTTGATTCACTTTGGAGTCTCATCTCTCATTTGCCGGGTCAGAACCTCCAATGAACTGTTGTGATTAAGTCTATTTGCGCATGGAAAATCAGATTGTTCGACTTTTTTGCCATGCACAGCTTCCATACGAGACCCATTACTTTTTCCGCACCACTGTCCCCTTTCCCCTACTCCTTCCGCTTATCTAGACAGAACGCCTCTGCACTCCGGGTGAGCCCGATCCAGCCATAACCGGCCGGACAGCTCACCCGGAGTGCACCGGCGAATAGTTTTCCTCGCAATCCTCACAACTTAGCCACTAAGGAACGTCTCGCGGCGGCATTGTCTCTGCGAGCGGGCGGCGAGGTGTCTTTTGTCGCCTCGGCCCGGCGAGTGTGCGGAGACTGCGCGGAATGCGCTCGTCAATTGGAGATCCGAAGTGACGGCAACTGCGAAGCGGAAGACAAATCGAGACGCGAAATGGAAGGCGAGGATGCGCACGGTTGCCTTCCTCGCAATCTGCGGAGGGCTGCTGGCCGGGATTCTGCTGGGCACACTGAGCCGGCGTCATGGCCACGTACTCGGATTAGGCTCGACCACGGTCTCTTCCCAAGTAGATCAAGATTCGTTGTCTTCCTCGGCCGGCAGGCAGATCGCCGGATCGAACTCCACCAATCCCTCCGACGCCGACAAAGCCGCCGCCGATCGCAAAGCCGCGGAGCTGGCCGAGCAACAGCGCGAAGCCGCGGCACAGGCCCAGAAGCTGGCCGAGCAGCAGGCGGCGGCACAGCAGGCAGCGCAGCAAGCGGCGCTTGACGACCAGAAGCGCGCACTCGAAGCAAAAGCCGCAGACGAAGCGGCGCGCGAGAAGCAGCTCGAAGACGCGCAGCGAGCGCTTGCTGCTCAGGCCGAGGCCGAGCGCCAGCGCCGCGCGCAGGAAGCAGGCGCGGCGGCCGAAGCTGCGCGCCTCCAGGCCGAGCGCGAAGCCCACACGTATCGAGGCCCGAGTTCGGGAGAGATCGTCTGGCGCGGCGACGTTCACGGCACCACGCTGGTCACCATCAGCGGCGACAGTAGCGATTCAGGCCAGGTCGTCTCGGGCGCGCTGCCCGGAGTGCTTGTGATGGTGCAACCGATGGATTCCAAGCACGTCGGCGTAGCGGCAACACCTGCGCCGAGCAACGCATTTCGCAGGCTCGTCCTGCGGATCCAGGGCAACGGGAGTATGCAAGAGGTCGTTCACTGGTCAATTCCATGAAGGAGAGAAACATGAGGACAGCAAATTGGATCATCGGCGTGGCATTGGCCACGGCCGCATTGCAGCTCTCGCAGCCCGCTCAGGCCGGCGAGAAGCCAATCAAGAAGCAGACCATCGTCGTGAATCTCACGTCGCCAATCAGTACGCAAAATTCCAAACCCGGCGACACATTCACTGCGATTGTTCTTGAGCCCGCCGAGTACGAGCACGCGATCGTTGAGGGGCACGTGCGCAAAGTGGAGCCCGCGCAGAACATGGAGTCTCCCAAGGCACACATCAACTTCGCATTTGAAACCATGACCGTCGGCGATGTGACCTACAAGATCCAGGCGGACCTTGAAGAAGTGGTCAATTCCAAGGGCGCGGCGAAAGTGGATGAAGAAGGCCAGGTGATTGCAAAGGGCAATGGCGGCAAGCGCGCCCTGGCTGGACTCGGAGGAGCGGGGATCGGCGCGTTCGCCGGCGGCATGCTCGGCGGCGGCATGGGCAGCCTCATTGGCGGCGCGGTCGGGGGAGCGGCGGGTTATCTGGTTGCTCTCGATGTCACCGCCTCTTCGCACAACATCGAGTTCTACCCAGGAACGCACTTCACGCTCGAGGTCAACAGCAAGGGCGTCGATAAAGGCGTGAACGCCGAGGCTGTCCGCCAGTTGGAAGCCTCAAACGAACAGGTCATGCATCAGCAGGCGGCGGCCGCGAGTGGCCCGACGCCATCGCCGGCTCCGGGGCCCACGCCCTCTCCGTCGCCTTCGGCAAACTCGTCTTCCGCGCCCCAGAATTCCGCCGCACCTGCTTTGCCGCAGATGTAGAGCAGAACACTAAGTGATCTACCAACAACAACACCGAAGGAGAATGTCGGCGATGAAGCGCAAATCGAATAACAACAAGAACACGCTGCGGAGCTGCCGCATTCTCCTCGTGCAGGGAATGTGCCTACTGCTGGCCTTGACGTGGGGTTCGTATCCCACGGCCGTAGCGCAAACTGCACAACAGCAGCAACTGGAGCGCCAACGGGAGCAGGAACGCGAGCGCCAGCAGGAGCAGGAGCGCCAGCGCGAAGAACAGCAGCGCCAGCAGGAGCAGCAGCGCGAACAAGAACAGGAACGCCAGCGCCAGGAACAACAGCAGCAACAGGAACGTCAGCAAGAACAGGAACGCCAGCGACAGGAGCAACAACAGGAAGAGCGTCAGCGCCAGCAACAACAACAACGGGAGGAGCAGCAGAGGCAGCAGGAACAAGAGCGCCAACGCCAGCAACAGCAGCAGGAGCAAGAACGCCAACGCCAGGAGCAACAACAGCGGGAAGGGCAGCAGAGGCTGCTGGAACAGGAACGCCAGCGCGAACAACAACAGCGCGAGCAGCAACAACGCGAGCAGCAGGAGCGCGAACAGCAGCAGAGAGAGGCGCAGCAGCGGAACCGGCAACAGCCTCGCTATCCGGCTCCAGCGCGACCGGAGCCCCCTGATCCCGGACTCCGAATTCGGCCGGTGAGTCCCGAGCCGATCCAGCCTGTGCGCGTCCCGGAGCCACGCCCCATCGGGCCCGCCCATTTGCCAGTTGTCCGGCCCGAGCCTGAAGGCCCGCGCCAGCCCGAGCATCCCCCGATCGGCTTTCGCCCTGACCATGGGCCGGAAATCTTGCCCGATCTACCGCACGGACCCATGCCCGGGCCACCGGAATTTCGTCCAGGCCCGGCGCATTTCGATCTTCCTCACCCAATACGCCCGCTCGAGCCTGTTGTCCCTGAACGCAGGCCGGAGCCTCTGCACCTTGATCCGCTTCGTCGCGATGATCACCGTGTAATCGTGGAGCGTCCGGCGCCAAGGCCGGTGGTCGTTGTGCGTCCCACCACAGAGGTGATCCTGGGCCTCGCGCCCCCGCCCCGCCGTCCGGTCGTGGTGATAGCGCCAACGCTGGTGGCCGGGCCCGGGCTTTCACCAACGCAGTCCTATGCCGCCGCTCAGGCGCAGCTTCAGACCGCGCAGGCCTCATGTGCGCAGGCAGATGCTTACCAGAACTACGTCACTTCGGTCATCAGCAATCAGAACAACCAGAACCAGAACGTCGACCAGCTCTTGCAGACCATCGCAGACAACACCTCCAATCCAGACACGCAGAATGCAATTCTCGGAGCAATCGGCCAGCCCAATTCCATCAACGACGCGCTGCAGCAGCAACTCCAGTCGCAGGCCAGCACCTATGAGTCGCTGTGCCAGACTCGCCTCGCCGCGGCGCAGGCAGCAATGCCCCCGGATCCCTCGCAGCTGCAGGCCGCCCCAGGATTCGTTGCACAATCGGCGGTTCCTGCCGCCGCGGCACCTGGTTCCAACGCAGCTTTCTCTGACCAGCAATTCACATCTCCGCCGCCGCAGTCGGCATCGGCCGCCGATCAGCCCGCGCCAGGATCGGGCCCGGCATGTACCTCGGGTGTCACGATGTCTCTTCCGCAGGTGCAAGGGTCCTGGGGAGCTTGGGTGCCGCTCGGTAACACTGGATTGGTCTTCGGCGCGTCGCGCGTCAATGCCACAACGCTCACGTGGCGTTTTTTTAACGCTGGTTCGCAGACCGTCGCCTCCATGAGCTTCACGTACACCTACACCGATGCCGACACGGGGCAAACGGCCACGCAGCCGGATGTGCTTCCTTACGCGCTTCATCCCGGCCAATCGGTTGGAGGATGGGCAGCCTACACCGCGAATACGCGAGGCAGCGTATCGCTTCAGATCACGCAGATTGCGTGCCAATAATCGCCGACGCAAACATCGAAAAAAGGAGCAGCATCATGCATCGCATTCTCATTCGCCACACATCGGGCATCCGCGCCAATCAGGTGGACGACTTTCCCGCCCAGGACTTCAGGGAGATCGTTGCAGGGCGCGACCAGGCCGCCACCGTGCGATTCGATCCGGACCGCGAAGATCTCGTCAGCCGTCAGCACGCGCGTATCTACCCCGATCCGCAGCATTCCGGTGAGCTGCTGATCAACGACATGCAGAGCCGAAACGGCACCTTCCTGAACCGGCAACGCATCCAGGTCGCATCGCGCATTCATCACGGGGACGTGGTCCAACTCGGCCCGGGTGGTCCCGAGTTTCGCGTCGAGCTCGATCCGCCTCCGGCCTCGGCAGCGCGTGCCACGCGATTGGCCGGCGCCGGCAGTTCCATCGCAGTTCGCCCGACCCGCGTAAGCGGGAGTCTCGATGCTCCGCGCCCCATCGGCCGAGCCACCGTGGAACGGATGCTTGACGACACCTTCGGCAAGGTCAAGCGCGAATCTGGAAAGACCCTCTGGGCGGGAGTCGCCGCAGTGATCATGATTGCCGTCGTCGGCGCAGGCGCGTATTGGTACATGCATCGCTCATCAGTTGAGAATGCCAAGCGGCTTCAGGACCAGCAGCTTCTCCTGCTGCAGATGGCACAGGTAATCCGGCAGCAGCCGGCGAACGACGCCGCTGTGCGCGCGCAGGTGGAGAAACTCGGCGGCGACTTAAAGCGCGTGATGGCAGAGAATGCGGTCCTGGCCAGAACGGCGCAATCGCCGGGGATGCAATCCAACTCCGACTACGATGCCGGGCTCGCGCAGGCCACGAATTTGTACAAGGCCAACCAGTTCCAGCAGGCCTACGCGGAATGCGTGCGCATCAGCCAGATCGACCCCAGCAGATGGGAAGGCTTCTACATTGCCGGCCTCTCGGCTGAAGCCCTGAACAGCCCGCAGGATGCCCAGCAGGACTACCAGTACGCCCTTGCTCAGGCGCCTGAAAATGCCAAGGCCACAATCACCCAACATCTCAGCGCATTGCAGAGCGCTGCGCCCCAAGCCAACTGATTTGGGCCACACCCCGGCTCCAAGGAGGCCACATGCAGCGCCAGCCCGAAGCTCATCGAGAATCCGCAAACTGCCGTTGGCGTAAACACGCCCCGAGGTTCATCGCTGCCGCGGCCTTCGCAGTTGCATGCGGCCTCGCAATTGCGCCCGCGTCCGCGCAGTCCGTTACGTTCGGCGGGCCGCTGGTTGGCGGAGAAGTTACCACGCAGATCGGCGGAGTTGTCGTCTCGTCCCCGCTTCCCGCTGTAAAGGCCTCCGGCGGCGTCGCCACCAACAAGCTTGGTCGCTTCTACATAACCGATTCCGAAAGTAACGCGGTCTATACCTTCATTCAGGTCGCGCCTGGGACCACGCCTGAATTCACACAGTTGAATTTCTCCGGTCTGAATGGTCCGGGAGAAATTGCAGTCGATGGCCAGGGCGATGTGTATGTAGCCGACACTAAAAATTTCCGTATTGCGGAACTCACGGCCGGCGGTAATCAGCAATCCATCCCCGTTCCGCAATCGGGATATCCCCTGGGCGTGGCCGTCGACGCATCAGGGAATCTCTACTTCTCCGCCGGATTTGCCTATAACAATCCTGGCGCTGTCTTCAAACTCGCTGCAGGTTCGAAGACCCCGGTGCAAATAGGCGCAGGCCTGGTGGATCCCAAAGGGCTGGCGGTTGATCCTGCGGGCAATCTGTTCATTGCGGATTACGATAACCAGCGAATCGTTGAAATATCTGCTTCCGGCACCCAGACAACCGCGCTCAGTCTTCCGGATTTCCCTTCACATGTTGCGGTCGATAACCGCGATGATATCTACACCGACCAGGGCGGATATGTAATCCAGGTGAAGGCCGGTACAACCGATCAGGTTGCGGTCCTGCCTCAGGTTCTCGTGCCGTACAGCGGCCTGGCGGTGGACGGCGATGGCAACATCTTCGCCGCCCAGGGAATGGCAGGCAATGGAGCCGGCCCAACCCTCTACGAAAGCAGCACTGAAGTGATCTCGCTGCCGAATGCGAATGTGTGCCAGGCAGGCGGGAACGCCTCAAGCGGCTGCACATCGTCCGTGACGTTGCCGTTCTGGATATGGAGCAGCGTCGACCTTGGCGCGCCCCGTCTGCTCACGCAGGGCGTCGCGGGGCTGGACTTTGCGCAGGATACGAGTGCGGTGCGCTCGTGCGCCGCGGGGCAGGTCACGCTTCCTCCGAATGCAGCTCAGATTTGCAATGTGGTCGTCAACTTCACTCCGCAGGCCGCAGGGCCGCGCAAGGGCGCCCTTCAAATTGTCGACAGCACGGGAAAGGTCCTTGTCCAGCTGCAACTCTTCGGTATCGGAATCGGCCCGCAGCTCTCCATTGCCGCCGATGGTGTCCCCCCCGCCGCTTCCACGGTTCCCCTCAACGCCGGAAATCAGACGCCGTCGACAGTAGGCGTGGACGCTGCGGGCAATCTGTTTGTGACGGCATCTCGCGGCGGCTCCAACGTGTACACCTCTTCCGTCTACCGCATCGATCCGTCGGGAAATCAAACAACCATTCCGATCGCCAACATCTTCAGTCCCGGCCGCGCGGAAATTGATGGCGTCGGCGATCTGTTCCTTCCCGCGGGTTACGCCGACTACGAATTTCCTCCGTCGGGAAGCGCAACCGCTCCGGCCCCGCTGATCGGCAATCTTCACGGCAGCACCGAAGGCCTGTCGCCCGACGGCCACGGCAACGCCACCCTGGTTACTGACAACTTCGGACTGGGATCGGGCGTCATTTATCGATCTACTCTTGATGGTTCACTAATTCCAATTGCCTCTTCAAGTACGAACGACGAATTTGGAGACGTCGTCGATGACCCATGGCTGATGACGGTGGACACCGGTCTCCGCTACGACAGTCCGATCGTTGCCGACGGTTCCACACTTGTCGAAGCATCGCCCTTTGAGCAGTCTCTCGTCCCGTTTCTCGATCTCCAGACCCTGAGCACCGGGTTCAGCATTCCTCAAGGTTCTGGAACGCTCGGCATCGGACCGGGCGGCGACATTTTCTTCGGCACAGAGTCGGGAATCTACGACACTCTGGGCCGGTCGCTGTTCACCCGGTCGGACGTTTTCACCCTCGACGCTTCCGGCAATCTCTTTGTCATCCTTCCCGCGCAGGGCAATCAGCCTGTCACGGTGGCCGAAGTACGGGCCATTCAGCAACCCTTTGCGTTTCCGGCAACCACCGTGAACGCCGTCAGCTCGCCGCAGGCATTCACGGTTTTCAATGGCGGCAACGCGCAGATGGACTTCACATCCATCGGGATAACTGGCCCATTCAACCTCTCCGGAAAGACCTGCTCCACATCGCTCGAGCCTGGGACTTCGTGCTCAATTTCGGTCACGTTCAATCCAGTCGCTCCGGGGTCTGCAAGCGGCGCCCTCGGCGTCGCGGTTGCTGGCTTGGTCACTCCCACGTTCACGCTCACCGGCAACGGCACCGGGTCCCTGATTGGCACCAGCACTTCACTCATGCCAAATCCGTCGTCGCCATTGGCGGGATCACCTCTCACCCTCTCTGCCGTTGTGACCGCGGCCAGCGGCTTGACACCGCAGGGCACCGTGACCTTCAACAGCGGCAACTCCGTCCTCGGCACACAATCGCTCGACGGCTCGGGCCACGCGGCTTTAACCTTTACGCCCCAGGCCGGCGCCTACACGTTCACTGCCGGCTACGGCGGCTCGTCGACAGACGCGTCGTCCACTTCGGCTGCACTCAATCTGACCGTCGCGCCCGGCGCGCCGGCGGCTACCACAACCAGCCTCGCGATATCGCCCAACCCGGCAGCCTTCGGCTCGGCGGTCAACTTCAATGTCGCCGTTGCAGCGCAGTCAGGCGCGCCCACGGGAACCGTGACGATCAACGATGGCGCGAATGCACTTGCGCAATTCTCGCTCAGCGCAGGCGCCGGATCGTATTCCACCTCTTCGCTCGCAGCCGGCTCTCACTCCCTCACCGCGGTGTACTCCGGCGACGGCGCGTACCAGGCGAGCACATCTTCATCGGCAACTCTCACCATCTCGCCGGTTGGCGCATCGATTGCGCCCACCACGTCCACAACTGTCTCCGCAGGCGGATCGGTATCCGCCAATGTTTCGATTACCGCGGCAAGTAATTTCTCCGGGTTTGTGTCGCTGAGCTGCACTGTCTCATTCCAGGGAAAGGGCAGCGCGACGGGCCTCCCGGCGTGCGGCGTGAATCCGCCGAGCTTGTCTCTGTCGGCCGGCGCACCCGCTTCAGCTACGCTCACAGTCACAACCACGGCTCCGTCGACCGCCGGCAACGCATCTCCTGGACGTGTCTCACTCGCGGGCGTAGCGCTCCTGCTTCTACTGGTGCGCCGCCGCGCGCGCCTCTGGTTGTCCATCCTGTGTATCTGCGCATTCTCTTTTGCAATCTCCGGGTGCAGTCCAAATAACACGACCCCAGATCAAACGCCGCCTCCGGCCAATCCGGGTACATCGCCCGGTTCGTATGTGGTCACGCTATCCACTTCCACCGGCTCCGTCACCACCACGCAGTCCTTCACCGTCAACGTCGAATAACGAACAAGGGTGCCAATCATGCTGGATGTTGAAGCTGCAGTGGTGACGCACATGGGCAGAGTGAGAACACATAACGAAGACGCGATCGCCTTCGTTCGTCCCAGCCGGGAGGCGGTGCTCGCCTCGCATGGAGTTCTGGCGCTTGTTGCCGACGGCATGGGGGGGCACAACGCTGGCGAGCGCGCCAGCGCCCTCGCGGCAGAAACCATCGCGCGGGCCTACTTCGACTCCAGCGCGCCGCCTCGGCAGGCTCTTCTCGATGCCATTCAGTGCGCCAATCAGGTTATTCACCGCGCGGCTCGCGCCGACCGGGCATGCAGGGGTATGGGCACCACGTGCGTAGTGGCCGCGGTCAGCGACGATCGCGCCTATTGGGCGTGGGTGGGCGACAGCCGCCTGTATCTCATTCGTTCCGGCGGGGTCTATCGCCTCACCGAAGATCACACTGTCGTGCAGGACATGGTGCGGCTTGGATGGATGACGCGCGAGGATGCATCGTTGCATCGCGATCGCAATGTGCTTGAGCGCGCTTTGGGTACCCGCGACTCCGTCGAAGCAGGAGCCAGCGAGTCCGGCATGAAGCTGCAGGACGGCGATCGCCTGCTGCTGTCTTCGGATGGATTGCATGACTTGGTGAGTGACATTGACATAGGCGGTCTCGCCGGTGCCGGAGCTCTCTCAGTTTGCGCCCAGGCTCTTCTCGATGCGGCTCTCGAACGCGGCGCGCCTGACAACGTCTCCGTCCTGCTAATCGAAGCCACCAGCCGGCCCGCGCAGCGCGTTCCCGGCCCCACCCGGGAGCATGTGCTCGCATGACGCAGAAGATCGCACAATTTCGCATCCTTGGCGAGCTCGGCGCGGGCGGAATGGGCATCGTCTACCGTGCCCTCGACACCGAGCTCGGCCGCGAGGTGGCGCTCAAGCGTCTGCGTTCCGAATTTGCCGCGTCGTCTGACGTGCTGGAACGATTCCGAAATGAAGCCCGTCTCCAGGGCCGGATGAGTCACCCCGGCATCGCTCAACTTTACTCGCTGGTTCAAACTCCAGACGCCTTCTGCATCGCCATGGAGCTCATCAACGGTGTCATGGTCAAGGACCTGATGCCGCTCGACTGGCGCATCGCCGTCGCCGTGATCTTGCAGGTCCTGGACGCGCTCGGATATGCGCACAGCCTTGGCGTTCTTCACCGCGACATCAAGCCCGAGAACGTGCTCATCGACACCCGCGGAACCGTCAAGATCATGGATTTCGGGATCGCGTACGCCGTCGGATCCGAGCGCATGACCCGCGAGAAGAGCGTGCTCGGAACCATCGAATACGTCCCTCCGGAGCGCATTCTGAATCGTCCAATGGATGCCCGCAGCGATATTTACTCCTTGGGGATCCTTCTCTTTGAGCTTCTCTCCGCCCGCCTGCCGTTCGATCTGGAAAATGACTACGACATCATGCGCTGGCAAATCGAAGGCTCCGTGCCTCAAGTCAGCTCCGTTGCCTCTGTGCCCGCGTTCTTCGATCGCATCGTGGGCAAGGCCATGCGCAAGGATCCCGCCGAGCGCTACGCCACGTGCTCCGAAATGGCCGCCGATCTCCAATCCGCGACAGGCGATCTCCTTTTCCCCGCCGATGGGCTGCAACAGCTCGTCACCGCGCGCATCGCCACTGCCCGCGCGGCCGAGTTCGACGCAGCCTCGTGCTATCGCGAGGTCGCCGGTCATTTGCAGGCCGGCAACCTCGGCGCCGCGGAACACGTCCTGCAAGCCGAGGCAAGGCGTTTCCCTCGCGACTCGGGCCTGCTCCGCTATCTCAGCATTGTCAGCCGCGCGCGGCTTGAAATTGAATCACCGGGCGGGACATCGCGCGATCAGACGCTTTGCTGGCTGCGGATGATTGCCGCCGAGCGTTGCGGCGATCGCGCCGCCTTCGCGCGGGAGATCGACTTTGCGGCCGACAAACTGCCGGGATTCGTTGTCGCCACCGCGCATGGTTCCGCCCAGCTGTACCCCGAAAGGAACTCAAGATGAGCACTCGTTGGGAAACCGTATGCGCCATCTCTCTGCTGTCGTTGTCGCTGCCCGTCTGCGCGTGGCTGGCCATGCGCCAGGTCGATCTTCACAGCCAAATCGACAATGCCCGGGCGCGCCTGGAACAAGAGCGCAACGCCGCAGCCGTTACCACGCTCAACAGCATCGCGCTGCCGGCAAATGCTCCACTGAGCCTCTGCAATCAAACGCGCGATCATGCGCAGGTGACGGCGCTCGCCGGGATCTATTCGGTTCCGAATGGCGATTTCAATATCTTCAACAGCGCTCGGGATCAGTGGCGCACCTGGGACGTTCCGGCCGGCGCGCGCGTTCCACTTGACCTTCGAGAAAGCGGGTGGAATGGTCAGGCGCTTTTCTATGCGATCGACGTCAACGCGGGGGGAAAGCGGCAGCTGTTGACCGGGACCTCGCGCGACCTTCATGGGGGATGCGTAAATCTCTTCGCCTTCAATCCTGCCGTTCACCAGCCGCACTGACGCGAAGCCATGACGACTCCGACCGTTATGCCCATCACCGATCTCGCCGCTGGTCAGGATGCTCCGGGCGCAGCATGCGCGCCGCTCTCTGCCCTCATCGAACGGGGCGAGCTTTCGGCTGAAGATTCTCTTCCGCTCCTTCGTCAACTTGCCGCCGCGCTCGATGAGCTTCACGCCCAAAAGCGGGTCCATGGCAGATTGCGTCCATCCCTGATTGCAGTGGACGAATCCAACGGCGTCCGAATCGCACTCGATTCGCGCGACGATTCCCCCGCCGGCAAGACTGAAGCCCTCCTTCATCTCGCTCCCGAACAATTGCGTGGTGAAGCTCCTTCAGCAGCCTCGGATCAGTTTGCGCTGGGTCTCATCGCACACCTGCTCGTCCTGGGGCGGCCCGCATTTGCCGCAGAGGGCCCCGCGGAATCCACTTTTCTCGCCTGTTATGGATTGCTCGATCAGTCTGCTGACGGCTTTTTCGATTGCGCCACGCAGGCTGTCTTCGATCGAGTGCTCTCGGTCAACTCCGCACATCGGTTCCCGTCGTGCCTCGAATTTATTGAAGCCCTGGAGAAGATTCCGCGCCGTTCATTCTCAGAAACGCGGATTTTCGAAAGCGCCGAATCTTCGCCGATTTCATTGGACGAATCCGAGACGAGTGTTTCGGGTCCGCGGCGACGCTCGCTCCGCGCATGGTGGGCAGCCGCTGCCATCACTTCGCTGCTCGCCTTCCTTCTCGGAGCCGCTAACTGGCGCGCTCAAAACGAGCTTGATTCCACCCTCGCCCGCGCCCGGGACTTCGCACCCGGCGCAGTTGCGCCGAGCCTTCAGAACGGCAGGCTCGAAGTCTGCAATGTTTCCGCCGAGCCGCTTCATGTCCGCGAATTGGCCGCGGCCTACATCGACGCATCCAATCGTCTTCGCGTCTTCAACAGTACGGAGCACACACCCGATGGTTGGCTCGTTGCCCCGGGACAGTCGAGCGTATTGTCATGGCGCGTCGGCTCGGACTCGGACTGGGACGGCGCTGTGCTCTTCTACTTTCTTCACGTCGAGGGGAGCGGAAAAGAATCCGTCCTGGCGGGCCGTTGGAATTCCGCCTCCACAGGATGTCTCCATCTCAATTGAGTTTCGCCTGGCATAAAAAATCGTGTCAGGATCCTCGCTTGTCCCCTTTTCCCCTCGCCTTCCGCTTATCCAGGCAGAACGCTCTCGCACCCGGGAATGAGCCCGCTCCAGCAATACCCAGCAGGACAGCTCGCCCGGGTGCGGCGGCCAACGCGCTTCCCGAAATTCGCGCCATTTCAGCCGCCCACCGCGTAGAGCGGACCGTAGCCCACTCAGGTTCACTTGCGTCGTGTCGAGCGCCCCGGGCCGTGTGAATTTCTCCGATCTTCACCGCACCCGCGACCCCCACAGCGGTTGCACAAGTTCAGTCCGATTATCAACAGGAGAAGCGTAAATGAAAATACGATCTGATTCTCGCATCCGCTTTCAGCTGCGCCGCCGTCGCTTCGAATTCGCGGAGGCGGGCTTGCCTGGCCTCGCGGGATGCAACGGAGGCGATACCACTCCATCTGCAACTTGCTTCGCGCCGAATGGGCGACGCTTCGCGTGGGTTATTGTCATCGTTGCTTTGGCGTTCACGGCCGCCTCTGTTGTTGGCTGCTCTGGCGGAGGCGCCAACAACACGTCAACCACAACAGTTCCCCAGAACGCATCTGTCACGATCAATGTCTCGGGAGCCGGTTCCGGCGTAATCACCAGCAGCGACGGCCAAATCAACTGCGGGGCGGCCTGTACCGCAACGTTTACCGACGGAACTGCCGTCACACTCACCGCTACGCCGGCGAACGGTTCCAAGTTTGGAGGATGGTCCGGCGGAATCTGCTCGGGCACGTCCACTTCGTGCACCTTCACCGTGTCTTCCGGGGTCGCGATCAATGCATCTTTTGCCCTGCAGTCGCAGGCAGCGACACTGACAATCGTGCGCGCCGGAACCGGCACCGGAGGGGTGTCAAGCGTTGATGGGGCAATTCACTGCGGCACATCTTCTCAAGGAAGTGCCGTGTGTTCCGCATCGTACGCGATCGGCGCGAATGTCACGCTGAGCGAGCTTCCCGGGCAGGGATCAACATTTGGAAACTGGTCTGGCTGCAGCGGCTCCGGAAGTCAATGCACGCTCACCATGGAAGGCGACACGACCGTCACTGCCACATTCAATGCGTCGGCGACGTCGTACACGCTTACAGTGAACCAGGCAGGGTCGGGGACGGGTGCCATAACCAGCTCTGACGGGAAGATTAACTGTGTGAACGGCTCAGGAGCCTGCTCGGCAAGCTATTCCTCCGGAAATTCTGTTTCCCTGAGCGCCACACCGTCCGTAGGATCGACATTCGCAGGATTCTCGGGCGCTTGCTCAACGTCTGCGGCCACGTGCACCGTAGTGATGAGTTCACCGCAGACGGCGACTGCGACATTTAACGCAAACGCCGCGAACTACACGCTCACCGTCTCAACCGTCGGCGGTGGAAGCGGCGTGGTGCAGAGCCTGGATGGCCGAATCAACTGCGGCGGATCGGGAGGGAGCAACTGCACGGCAACCTATAGCAGCGGTACCTCTGTGACGCTTACTGCCTCGGCATCGTCCGGGAGCACCTTCGCGGGATGGTCCGGTGGCGGCTGCGCGGGCGCTGGAAACTGCACATTCGATGTAACGGGAAACACGACGATCTCAGCTGAGTTCACCACGTCTCAATCCCCCACGTCGACCATGACATGGCAGATGCAGGCCGATAGCAGTTGCCAGTACGTCATCTATTGGCGTCTCTTCGATAAGACCGCAAACCTGCTCTGGCCTAACGCCTCACAAGTGTATGTGATGAACCAGACCAACACCGTCTACACGCAGAACATCAGCTGCACTACCGGCGATACCATTGCCTACGGGGCCAGCGAAAGCTCCAATTCCGACAGCCCGTATTACTGGGGAGTCGGAATCAATGGGACCGAGTCGTGCACCAACTGCGCATACAAATGCGCAACCGTCACTGTGCCGATCAAGCTGATCTGCCAATGAATGATTCAGTATCCACTTCAACCCGCGCGTGAAGTAGTCCTGCTCCGCCTTGGATCGCTTGCCATGACGATCCAGGCGGAGCACACGCAGCTAGTTCCGAAGGAATCGATGGACCGGCCTACTTCCCAAATCTTGTCCGTCTGACTGAGAAAGCATTCTCTCGCATTCGTCAACGCACTCGACATTAAGTCCCGTCGTCTCACCCACCGCTTTCGCATGGGTCTGAGCCTGGATGACTCGCCGCCGACCTTCCGCGTCGCCAGCATCTTTGCAAACAATCTCGGAGCGAAGGTTTCCGTGCTCGTAAAATCGAATCTGAAATTGGCAATGGTCATCCTCGTGAAGATTCACCTTAACCCTGGCGAACCCGAGCTTGATGCGGCGATTTGCGCCGCGGAGAGCGGTGTCGCGTTTCCAGGTTCAATTGTGCGCGCGAAACCGGGTGAGCACAGTAGCTGTTCGGGTGCGCACAGCCCCTCTCTCCGCCAGCACGCTCCATTTCGTGGCAGTCCGATGAGGGACGAAAATGCCTCACTCTGATGCGCCGTCCCCCGGGCTTCCAGCCATCCTTCCCGGCCAGGTCCATCTCTGGTGGGCAACTCTCGAATGCAGCGACGCCGAAACATCGCAATGGGCAACCCTTCTTGACGCCCAGGAACTGGATCGCGCACGCGCCTTTCAATTTGAAGTACACCGCAGCCAGTTTCTAGCCGCGCACGGCAAACTCCGAACGCTCCTCGGCTGGTATCTCGGCCAGCATCCTTCCAACGTTTCGTTTTCGATCTCGCCGCGCGGCAAACCGTCGGTACCGTCCGCCGGCATCGCATTCAATCTCTCGCACAGCGGCGACAGGATGCTGGTGGCCATCTCCGCCGGTCAGGAGTTGGGCGTCGATCTCGAACGAATGCGGTCAATCGGATCCTCTTCAGAATCCGAATCGCTAGCACGCGAGATCATGCACGTCAACGAGCTCGAACACTGGCTTTCTCTTCCTCCCGAGCATCGGCAGGCGGAGTTCTTCCGCATATGGACCGCAAAGGAAGCCGTTCTCAAATCGACCGGGCAGGGAATCGCTGGCGGATTAACGCACTTCGCGCTTCCTCCTACCGGCGAGCTTGACCTTCAGACCGACGGCCAGCAACGGGCGCCCATCTCGATCCAACCCGTCGCCGTCTCCGATGGCTTCGCCGCGGCGCTCGCCACTGTTGGCGCTCGTCCCCGCATCGTCCTCTACCGGTTTCCCGAGGACTTCCCCGCAACCACTGCGCAACCCTGAACGCACCCGTTTCCTCCGCGACAAATCCCACGCTCGCCGTGTAGATTGGTGAGTTCGCGAAATCACACTTGGAGGAAGCTCATGATCTCACGCCGGGAGCTGATGAAGACCTCTGTGCTGGCGGCCGCCGGCGGTACGCTCGCTCGCGCCGCCGCGCCCCAGGCCCCGCACGCCGCATATCCCGCGCCCGCCGGCGCACAGGGCGATCGCGTCATCGCCCGCGAAGGCTACGCCGTCGTCGATACGCCCAGCGGAAAGGTCCGCGGCTCCTCGCGCAACGGCATCTTCACGTTCAAAGGCATTCCATACGCCGCGTTAACGGCCGGCGCCGCGCGCTTCCTCCCTCCGCAAAAGCCCACGCCCTGGGCCGCCGTGCGCAGCTCGCTCACCTACGGCCAGGTGTGCCCGCAGCCACCCCGCGCCGGCTGGGCCCATGACGAAGAAGCGTGGCTCTTCAACTGGGACGACGGCCAGCCCGGCGAAGACTGCCTTCGCGTCAATATCTGGACGCCGGGCCTCGACAGCCGCAAGCGCCCCGTCATGTTCTGGCTGCACGGCGGCGGCTACACCGCGGGCTCCGGCCAGGAGCTGCCATCCTACGACGGCGAGAGCCTCGCAACCCGCGGCGATGTGGTCGTGGTCAGCATCAACCACCGCCTCAACGTGCTCGGCTATCTCAACCTCGCCGACTACGGCACCCAATACGCCGACTCCGCGAACGTGGGCATGCTCGACATCGTCGCCGCACTCGAGTGGGTGCGCGATTCAATCTCTAACTTCGGTGGTGACCCAGGCCGCGTCACCATCTTCGGCCAATCCGGCGGCGGCGGCAAAGTCTCCACGCTCATGGCCATGCCTTCCGCTAAAGGCCTCTTCCATCGCGCCATCGTCGAAAGCGGCTCTACCATACGCGTCGGCACCGATGAGGTTTCCCGCGCCACCGCAGCAGCCTTACTCAAAGAGCTTGGCCTCGACAAAGATTCCGTCGCAAAGCTCAACGACATTCCGATGGAGCAGCTACAGGCCGCCGCCATCAAGATCACCCGTCCTCCTCGACTCACCGGCGTCCCCAACTTCTCGCGCATGTCCGAGCGACCCGGCTGGTATCCCGTCATGGAAGGTCGCGTCCTTCCGCAGCAGCCATTCGATCCGCAGGCTTCGCCGCTGTCTGCTGACGTCCCACTCATCGCCGGCAGCACGCTCAACGAATTCACCAGCGGCGTCGGCCGTCCCGACGCGTTCTCCCTCACTGCCGAACAGCTCCAGAAGCAAGCCGCCGAAGCCTTCCACGATCGCGCATCGCAAATCATCGACAGCTACAAGCAGCTTTACCCCAACGCCAACCCGTTTCAGCTCTGGTCGGTCATCGCCACCTCCGGCGTGCGCCGCAACGTCATCGAGCAGTGCAAGCGCAAGGCCGCGCAAAACTCCGCGCCGGCTTACTGCTACCAGTTCGCGTGGCAAACGCCCGTGCTCGACGGCCGCCTCATGTCCTTCCATTGCTCCGAGCTCGCATTCGTCTTCAATAACACCGCGCGCTGCGACCGCATGACCGGCGACGGCGAAGCCGCACGCGCACTTGCTGCGAAGATGAGCGATGCATGGATCGCCTTCGCGCGCACCGGCGACCCGAACACGAAAGGGCTTCCCCACTGGAAGCCCTTCACCGACGCCGCGAAGACCACCATGGTCTTCGACGACGTCTGCCAATCGCGCGACAACCTCGACGATGCCCAGTTGAAATTGACGGAGCCGCCTAGCCAGGGCTGATCATTCAATCCAGACAGCGGGCCACGCCGGGTGCCCCCATCCTCGCCGGGCCTTTGTTTTTCCGGCGAATGCATTTCCTGAGTGACTGTATCCCGAAGCCGCGACACTCAAGTTGACGCGACTCCCAGGGAGCGGCGACCTCCACAATGTCCAAAAGGCCACGGCAGCTCAGGAAATGCCATAGGATGGGTTTGTATCGCGGCCTAAATCTTCTCCAGGTTCGCGAACTTCTCCATCAGTTTTTTCATCCCGAAGCGCGTGAACATCACCGTGAGCTTGGCGTCTTCGCCTTCGCCCTCGCGCAGCAGCACTGTTCCTTCGCCGTACTTGCTGTGCCGCACGCGCGCGCCCTTCTTCAGGCCCGCGGCCCCGGTCTGTTCGGGCATCTCCATCTTCGGCCTTGAAAACGAACCCGCACTCACACCGCCTTTGCCGCCGAAGAACCGCGCGATGTTGTCGAGCGAATTGCTGTCAGCCCGGCCCGCTGCCGGTGCGCTCCTGCCCTTCGCCGCGACGCCCCTGCTGTAGGACAGCCGCGGCGCCACCCGGTTCTCGTTCTCCTGGCTTTCGTTCTCGTAGTCGTAGTGCCGCTCGCCGAAGTCGCTCGAGGACCCGCGTCGCCCCGAACCGTATCCCGAACCGCCATAGCCGTATCCCGCATTCGCCCACGCCGGTGTGCGGCCGCCAAGGTTCTCAATCAGCGCCGGCGGAACCTCCTCGAGAAACCGCGACGGAATGCTCTGTTCCGGCGCATCGTTTCCATAACGCCGCCGGTAATGCGCCCGCGTCAGAATCAGCGTATTCATCGCCCGCGTCATGCCCACGTAGCAGAGCCTGCGCTCCTCTTCCAGTTCATCGGGGCTGTTGAGCGTCCGCGAGTGCGGAAACAATCCCTCCTCGAGCCCCGCCAGAAACACCAGCGGAAACTCCAGCCCTTTGGCTGCATGCAGCGTCATCAGCGTAACGCGCGCCTCGGGATCGAACTGGTCCGTGTCTGATGCCAGCGCGGCATGATCCAGAAAATCCGCAAGCGTCTCGCCGCGCACCTCGGCATCGTGCGCCGCATTGGCCAGTTCCTTCAGGTTCTCAATCCTGCTGAATGCCTCAGGCGACCCTTCCGTTTCGAGCGCCTTGATGTACCCCGTGCGATCGATCAAAAATCGGATCAGCTCCGGCAGCGTGGCCGCATCGCCCGGCGCGCGAAATCCCTCCTCGCGCCCGCTCGCCGCGCCCTCTTCCGCCGTTTTTTCCCGCTCTTTGTCCCTGCCTTCCGGCATCTTCAGGAACGGCCGCTTTGGCTCTTCGCTGAACGGCGAAAAGTGTGTCGGATCGAGCAGCGCCATCTGGTTCTCATTGCCGCCGAAGCTGAAATCCGTCGCTTCCTCCAGCGCTTCGGTCATTCCGGCCTTCTCGTCCTCGCCCGGCTCCGCGGCTCCAAACGAAAAATCCGTATCCTCATCGCCGGTAGTCTCGGCCGCAACATCCGCCGACAACTTTCCCGCGAAATCCGGATCCATCATCGCCTGCGCATCCAAAATCAGCGTGCGGAACGACTCGAGCGCCGACAGCGCGCGCGCCGGGATCAGCCTGTTCTGGATCGCAGCGCCCACGGCGTCCCACGTCGATGTGCCCGTCTCGAGAGCCACCCTTTCGAGAGTGCCAAGAGTCGTTGCGCCAATGCCCCGCGCCGGCGTGTTGATCACCCGCTGCAGCGCCATCGAGTCGTGCGGGTTCCGCACGAGCCGCAGGTAGCTCAGCATGTCCTTGATCTCCGCACGCTCATAGAAGCTGAATCCGCCCACCATCGTGTAGCGCACGTTGTAACGCCTGAGCGCCTCTTCAACCAGCCGTGATTGCGAATTCGTCCGGTAGAGCACCGCGCACTTTCCCGGCTCGCTACTGGTCTCGCCTTCATTCTCTGTCTCGCGCAGGAACTTCTGGATGCGGTCGGCGACGAACAGCGCTTCGTTCTCGCCGTCGGGCGCCTCGTAGAACCCGATCAGCGATCCGCCCTGTCGGTCTGTCCAGAGCTTCTTTCCCTTGCGCTTCAGGTTGTTCGCCACTACCGCGCCGGCCGCCGTCAGAATATTCTGCGTCGAACGGTAGTTCTGCTCGAGCCTTATGATCCGCGCGTTCGGGAAATCTCTTTCGAACTCCAGGATGTTGCGGATGTCTGCGCCGCGCCATGAGTAGATGCTCTGGTCCTCGTCGCCCACCGCGCACACGTTTTTCTGTTCGCCCGCGAGAAGTTTCATCAGCTCGTACTGCGGCCGGTTCGTGTCCTGGTACTCATCGACCAGCAGGTAGCGATATTTCCGCTGGTAGCGCTTCCGCACCTCTTCCGACACCTTCAGCAGCCGCACGGCCTCGAGCAGCAGGTCGTCGAAATCCATCGCGTTGTTCTTCTTCAGCTCCGCCCTGTACGACTGAAAGATGTGCGCGACGCGCTCGCTGTTCGGATCCTTTGACGCGAGGTAATACTCCTGCGGATCGATCATGTGGTTCTTTGCCCACGAAATCTTTCCCAGCACAGTGCGCGGCGTCAGCTGCTTCGTGTCCAGCCCCATCCGCCGCATCACCTGCTTCACGATCGACTGCTGATCGTTCTCATCGTAGATCGCAAATGTTCTCGTCAGTCCGTCGTTGCCGACCTTCAGCGCCTCAATGTCGCGCCGCAGAATCCGCACGCACAGCGAGTGGAACGTCGAGATCAGCGGCTTGGCCAGCGACGAGTGCCCGATCAGCCGGTCCACGCGCTCGGCCATCTCCGCCGCGGCCTTGTTTGTGAACGTCACCGCCAGGATCGAGTCCGGCGCCACGCCCTTTTCGCGGATCAGGTACGCGATCCGGCTGGTGATCACGCGCGTCTTCCCCGACCCAGCCCCGGCCAGGATAAGCAGCGGCCCTTCAGTTGCTTCAACGGCGGCGCGTTGTTCGGAATTCAGGTTGGAAATAAGTGATGACAAGAGTACAAATCCGGAGGGAAAGCCCTTCCTTCAGTTTACCTGTCGTTGCGCTCGCATGCAGGCGCCCTGCCCAGCGCGATGATTCCGCAGCTTACCCCTCCATTAACCGCAGATAGCAGTAGAGCGGCCACGCGTGCGCATGCGCGCAGTACACAATGTTCCCCGAGAGCCCCGCCGTTCGGAGCGCGGCCGAGTCCAGCGAATCCGACGCCGACCACTGCCCTGTCCAGTACTGTGGAAAGGTCCGAGCGTAATTCGCGAACGTCTGTTTTCTAAGCAACGCGATCGCAGCGTCGCGATCGAAACCGGCGACGCCCAGCACCACCGGCCCGGTGAGTGCGTACCAGAACCCGCCGTTCTCGCGCCGGCCTGCCGGGGTCCCCGGCTGATCTCCAGGTTTTTCGATCTGCTTCGGTCCCATCGCCTCGCCCTTGATGAGGCGCGCTTGCATCTCCGTGTACAGCGTCCGCTTGCGCTCGACGGGAATCTCGGGAATCAGCAGAGTGAATCCCTGCGGCTCCAGCCACATATCGTTCTCGCCCACCGCCTCGTTCTGGAAATACATCCGCTTCGGGAAAGGCTTCGATCCCCAGTCCTTCACAAACGCCTCAAGCAGTTGCGCGCGATAGAGCTTCACCGCCGACGCAAGCTCCGTCGATTCGTCCGTCTTGCCGAACTTGTGCAGCGTCTCCGCCAGGTCGCCCAGGATCACGATCGCCATCGCGGTGTTCATGTGCGACTCCGACGAGTCGAACACAGTGTTGTACGGCTCCGAAATAGGCCACCAGAAGAACATGTCGTTCCAGTCGGAGTTCCACAGCTTTACCAGTCCGTGCTGGCCGGTGCCGATTCGGTCGCGCAGAAACAGGAACGCATCGCGCACGTGGTCCAGACCGCTTCCCGTCGCCGCGCTCTCCAGCGGATAGTACGAAACCGCCTCCATCAGCACCGACGCATCGCCAGTCGCGCGCAGGTACTCGTTCAGCAGCAGGAAGAAGTAGAGCTGCTGATCGCTCGTCAGCCTGCCGCTGTGCGGAGCCCACCCGAATCCAAGGTCGTCCAGCTTGATCTCGCCATCCGGAACAGTCCGCTTCATGATGAAGCGCAGCGTCGACCGCGCAATCGCCGGATTCGTGTGGCACATCGGCAGCGCCTGCTGTGCCAGGTCGCGGCTGCTCGCCATATCTCCCCACTGGTAGTCGTAGGTCGTTCCCTGCGGCACCACTGTCTCGTCGTAGTACTCGCGCCACTTCGTCATCTGCTCCAGCACGCCTGCGTTCCAGCGCATCTCCCGCCGCAGTTCCGCGTCCCGTTCGTCCGCCAGCTTGGGGATCACACGATCCCACGCGCCCTGAAATTGCGGCCCGTGCGTACCGCCAGACTTCGCCGTCAGCTTTTCCGCGATCCCGTCAAATTCCTCCGGTTTGAATGCGTACCCGATGAAGCAGTGAATCACCGTCTCCTGCGATGCATTCAATGTGCAGGTAGCGTGCACCCCAATCCAGTCGCTTCCGTCGCCGTCCTTCTCGGCAACCGGCGAAACCTCCGCCGCCCCCCTCGCTTCGGACACCTGCACAAACAACGACGGTGGCGCCCCTTCGAACCGTGACATCCTGCCCTTCTTCGAGAACAGCAACGGCCGCGGCTCCGCGGCATGAAAATCGCAGCGCACCTGTTCGCCTTCTTTGGTTACCGTCCGCGTAATCTTCACCAGGTCGCGGTCCCCATCCCACTGCGAAAATGCCTGCTGGTATGCTGCCTTCACGCTCTCCGCATACGTCACGTCCAGCGCCTTCGTGCCTTCGTTGCGCAACGCCACCGACAGCAGAAACGCGGACGTCCCTTCACCTGCTTTCGTCGACGGCATCACCGACAGCGTGCGCGTCACCCGCAATCCCGGCATTGGACTGTAGCGGTATTGCGCATACCCCACGCCGAATACCTTTTCCGCCGCCTGCGCCGCGCGCTCCGTCAATCCGATCAGCGGCACAGTCTTTCCCCCCGCAGTCACGGTCGCGCGATTTGCTCCGCTCCACATGCCCGGCCCCTGATTCAAGCGGCCCCACGCCCGTTCCCCTGTCAGAATTTCAAAAATTCCGCTCACGTGCGTAAACAGCGTGAACCTGTAATTGCCGATCAGAAAAAATGGATCCTCCGGCAAATACTCGCGCGTGATCTTTTCCGAAGACAGCGGAAACGGCACCGAACCCGTGTATGTGTACCGCGGCAGCCCGGCCGCGTCGTCGCTCCACGCGCCGATTTCCTTCTCGGTATCCATTGTGCCCGGGTGTGTGTTTCGAGCAAATCCAAAAGCAGGCAGAGACCCGGCAATTGAAGCGGCGCTCGCGGCTTTCACAAAGTCGCGCCGTGATATCTCAAATTCCATAACATCCCTTTCACTGACTCATCATCTTAAGTCCACGTGCCTCGCCGCCGCCCACGAGCGTCCCTGCTCCGCATCGACGAATACGGCCCGTGACCGCAAGCACTCTCCCTTCGCTCCCACGCCCCATAAACTGATAGATGGAGATGAGTCAGAATTCCGGCAATCCGCTGCGTCCCGCGGGCCATCGCGCGTGAGCACTCCTGACAACACCGCCCCAGCCTCGCACGCCCAATGGGTCCCTTCCGCTAATCCCTGGGCCATCGCCGCCGCTGTCATGACAGCCACCTTCATGGTGGTCCTCGACTCGTCCGTCGCCAACGTCGCCCTTCCACACATCGCCGGCAGCCTCTCCGCCTCCACCGACGAAGCCACCTGGGTGCTCACCAGCTACCTCGTCTCCAACGCCATCATGCTGCCCGCCACCAGTTGGATCGCCCGCCGCATCGGCCGCAAGCGGCTCCTCATGCTCTCGATCCTCATCTTCACCGGCGCATCCATGCTCTGCGGCGCGGCCGTCACCATGCCCATGCTCATCCTCGCCCGCATTCTCCAGGGCGTCGGCGGCGGAGGCATGCAGCCTCTTGCGCAATCCATCCTCCTCGAGAGCTTTCCGCCGGTCCAGCACGGCAAGGCCATGGCCGTCTATGGAATGGGAATCGTCGTCGCCCCCGTCATCGGCCCCACCCTCGGCGGCTGGATCACCGACAGCTACTCCTGGCGCTGGATCTTCTACATCAATCTCCCGGTCGGCATCCTCGCCTTCTTCCTCGCGGGCCTGTTCATCGAAGATCCCCCCTACCTCCGCGTCGCCTTCCGCGGCGCCATCGACGGACTCGGCTTCGGCCTCATGGCCCTCTGGCTCGGCGCCATGCAGCTGGTCCTCGACAAGGGCCAGGAAGCCGACTGGTTTGAGACCAACTGGATCTGCTGGACCGCCTTCATCTCCGCTCTCGCCCTCGTCGCCTTCGTCGTTCGAGAGCTGTCCCACGACGAGCCCATCGTCCAGCTCCGCATCCTGCTCAATCGCAACTTCGCTGTCGGCACGCTCATCGCCGGCCTTTATGGCTTCATCCTTTACAGCGTTACGGCGCTCCTGCCGCTCTTCCTGCAAACCCTGCTCGGATACTCCGCCTTCTCGAGCGGCCTCGCAGTCAGCCCGCGCGGCCTCGGCTCCATGGCATCCATGGTCGTCGCCGGAGTCCTCGCCAATCGCATCGACAACCGCTGGCTGCTCATGTTCGGATTCCTGCTCTTCGGCGTGTCCACCATCATGCTCAGCGATCTCAACCTCTCCATCGGAATGGGCTCCATCGTCGTTCCCAATATCCTCAACGGATTCGCCGGCGGGTTCATCTTCGTCCCCCTCACCACCATGGCCATGGGCCGCCTCGCCCGCCAGGACATCGGCAACGCCGCCGGCATCTACAACCTCATCCGCAACATCGGCGGCAGCGTCGGCATCGCCTCTGTCACCGCCCTCCTCATTCGCCGCGGACAGGTCCACCAGAACTACATCGCCGCCAGCGTCACTCCCACGGCCGGCGGCCTCGCCCACGGCCTCGAAGCCTATTTCCGAAGCTCCGGCGCCGACGCAGTCTCTGCCCACCAAATGGCCCTCGGAGCCCTGTATCAAAACCTCGAGCAGCAGGCCTCCCTGCTCGCCTACGTTGACAACTTCCGTCTCCTCGCCTATCTATCGCTGGTGTGCGTTCCCATCGTGCTGCTCTTTCAGGGCGTCCGCCGTTCACGCGGCGAAAAAATCGTCATCGAGGAATAATCAGGCTTCCGCTGATCCCTGGTCCCTGGTCTATGCCCCAACCCGCTATCCTGAAATCCTCATGTCCCGGTCGAATAACCTGCGCCGCGTGGCCGTCTACTGCGGTTCCACACCGGGCAATCATCCTGCGTACCGCGCTGAAGCCGTCGGGCTGGGCTCGGGTCTCGCAGCCGCCGGACTCGGAGTCGTCTACGGCGGAGCCAACGCCGGCCTCATGGGCGCCATGGCCGACGCAGCCCTCGCCGGCGGCGCTGAAGTCATCGGCATCCTCCCGCATATCCTCGTCGGCCGCGAAATCGCTCACACCGGGCTCACACGCCTTGAAACCGTCAAGACCATGCACCAGCGCAAAGCCCGCATGGTCAAGCTCGCCGACGCGTTCTTCATCCTCCCCGGCGGCTACGGCACCCTCGATGAAATGCTCGAAATCATCACCTGGTCGCAGCTCCGCCTCCACGCCAAGCCATGCATCCTCATCAACACGCTCGGCTACTGGAACAGGCTGCTGGATTTTCTGGATTCAACGGTCGAAGCCGGCTTCCTCAAACCGGAAAACCGCGCCCTGATCCTCGTCGCCGCCAGCGCTCAGGCCGCGATCGATCTGCTCATTGCTCGAGAAAGATGAAGCGGCTTCGCACTGAATTCTCCCGCGGCCGATGCTAAGATGGGCCCGAGCGGACCCGTCCTTTTACGCACTCCGCGCTCAACTCGCTGCAGTTCTGCGCTGCCCCCAGTGATCCGAGTTCCCGAAAAGTCACCAGGAATCGAGAATCCCATGCGCATGACTCTCGCCTTACTCGCCGCAAGTTCACTCGCCATCGCCGCTGCTTCTGCCCAGGCCCCACCCCAGACTCCACCCCAGGCCGCTCCGCCTGTCCGCCAGGCCCGTTCCCTCGCCGAAGCCCTCCAGATCGCCGGCTCCTCGTCCGTCCACATCCTCTACATCCACGGCATCGGCGCCACTGGCTCAGGTGACTCGCTCGAGCTCCAGCACAGCATCTGCCGCTATGCCAAAAAGTTCATGGGCCAGGAGTGCGATGGCGGCGCCAATCAAAACCCCGTCCGCCTCGGCCGCGAGTACGCACAGGACGGCATCTTCGCCCGCGACAACGCATCCGGCAGCAATGGCCTCAATCCCCGGGTGGCGGGCGAACGCTACATGGGCCACCCCATCTGGGCCTCGTGGGACGAGTGGCACGCTTCGGCTCCGTTCGTCGACCACTACGAGATAAGACTTCGTGACGGCCAGAACATCCTTGTCGACGAGCTCAACTGGTGGCCGCTCGTCCTCGCCGTAAAGTGCAAGTTCATGATGCCCGACGAAACCCAGCTCGCCGGGCGCCTCACCGGAAAAGCCGACGACTACCTCGACATCTGCTCCCGCCAGGAGTCCGGGACCTCCGGCGTCGAAGTGCGGTCAGTCGACTGGATCAAGGCTGGCGGATACACCCTCGCGGAGCTCGATGCGCGGCCCAACCGCGCCGTCGTCCTCAACCGCGCGGGTAAGGTGGGACTCATGGACTGGCGCTTCTCCGACGCAGTCCTAGGCGTCGGCCCGCTGGCCGATCGCTACATCATCCCCGGCATTCAGCAACTCCTGGTCAAGTGCGTCCCGCTCCTTGAAAGCCATTCGACACAATTCATCACCGTCACGCACAGCCTCGGAAGCTACCTGCTCTTTGCATCGCTCGCCCTTGAGAAACGCGACCCAACCATGAGCGCCGACGAGGCCGCCGCGTTTAAGGATCATTTCCGCGAACTGCTCGAGCACCTCGACTCCGCATACCTCATCGCCAACCAGATCCCGCTACTGGAAATGTCCTGGCTCGGCAACGCCAATACGCGCTTCTTCGCCTTCGACCAATGGAGCGATGCAAGGCGCGCATTTCTAAATCTGGGAGACGGCCCCATCACTCAGCCCGTCGGAACGGTTGTCGCGTGGAGCGACCCGAACGACTTGCTCACCTGGCACCTCGGCGCCGATTTTCAGCAGTGGCAGACGCCGCCCGGGAGCGGAATCAAGGTGGTGAACCACCGCGTCAAGAACGCGACTCACTGGTTTTGGCTCTTCGAGAATCCCGATGCCGCCCACGCCAACTATGCCCGCAACCCCGAGGTCGTCCGCGCCCTGCTCAAAGGCGACCAACCCTGATCAAACCGAATCCAGGCCCCGTGCCTTAAAACCACAACCCTTAAAGCCACAACCTCGACCAGCCCGACAATCGCGCCAGTTGCGCAGCGTTCGTTAGCCCCGCGCTTCAGCGTGGGGAATAGGACGATACACATGAACGAGGAGTCCCGTAGGGACGGCGCAACAGCATTTCAATCGCAGAAATCAAACGCCATGTAAAGGTGTGCGAACTAGGAAGCCGCCCTAGTTCGGCGCCCCAGTCGTCTCGCCCGCCTCAAACCGGCACTCCGCGCACTGGCAGTGCCGCCGCAGGTAATCGAACGAGTAAATTCCCGCCGAGTGCCCGTCAAGCCAGTTGAACTGCAGCGCGTAACGCCCCACGGCCTGCGCGCTCGCGGGCTTGGCGGGCGGCGTATACATGGGCAGCAGATCGGTGGCCTTGGCCTTCGACTGTCCCGGTTTGCGCCCCTGCTGCTTCCGTTCGTCCACGCACGTGGCGCAGGGGCAGGCATGCCGCAGCCATGCGAACGTCCAGGCGCTGCGGTGGCCGTCCGTCCAGTCGATCTCGAGGCCCTTGCCCTCGGTGATCAGCACCCGCACCTTCTTCGGGATCACAGCCTCGCGCGGCAGCCGCTGGTCGGCCCCGGCCTCGCGGGCCATTTCCTCTTGCGTAGAGAAGCGAATGCCCTCGTGACTCATAACGACAGTTTACAGGGATCAGCGATCGGCGAGACGCTCCGTTGGTCCCCGCTCGTACTTCTTGTCCCTGGTCCCTGATGCCTGGTCCCTGCCGTTCTAACCACTAATCACTGACCACTGTTCTTCCAGAAGAACCACGCCGACATCCCGAACCCGATCACGATCACCAGCCATCGCAGAACCGCCTGTGGCGCCATTCGCGCAAACCGCGCCGATGTGTAGCCGCCGATCGCGCAGGCGACCATCGCGAGCAGGCAATAGCGCCACTCCACCTGCCGCCCCACCACAAAAATGATGAACGCCACGCCGTTCGCCATCGTCGTCGCCACCACCTTCAGCGCGTTGATCTCGTTCAGGTCTTCGAATCCGAACAGGGACAAAACTGTAATGATCACAAATCCCGCCCCGGCGCCGAAATAGCCGACGTAAAAGCACACCACGATGGTGAACAGGAACACCAGCCTCCGCCGCGGATGCCGCCGCCCAGGCACAGTGTGCTCTTTGCGCTCGATCCACCGCAGCACGGGCCGCGACAGCGCAAAGATCACCGCGGCAATCAGCAGCAGCCACGGAACCAGCGTCATGAATGTCCGCTGCGACGTGCGCAGCAGCACCAGCGCGCCGGCAGTTCCGCCCAACAGCCCGGCGATCGCCATCGGCCACACCAGCCGCATGTGCCTGCGCATCTCCTCACGGTACGCCGCAATCGACGTAAGCTGCCCCGGCCAAAGCGCCACGGTGTTCGTCGCGTTTGCATGCACCGGCAGCATTCCCGTTCCAAGCAGGGCAGGGAACGACAGAAACGATCCCCCTCCCGCCACCGCGTTCAGCACCCCGGCAACAAACGCGGCAAAAACCAGCCACAATGATCGCCAGTGAATGAGTGGGTGTGCGCCGTCCAGAACGTTCATCTGCTTCATTCTATGGGTCGCGTTGCCACACGATTGAATGTTCCCAGACGGGATGCTTCCCGGTCGCCGTGCCGTTCCCTGCGCCCCCCTGAACTTACATCGCAGGCCTCCTTAAACGATTGAAATCAAAGGGAAAACCGGAGATATTCTAAACATGATAATAAATCACTCATATTTTATGAATCGATTATGCTATATTCTCCATCAGATGAGGTGACACGGCTGGAACCGGGCCCGCGAAGCCCGCCACCCAACCGATTGAAATCATCCACATTTGGAGGAATCACAGTATGGCCATCACCCGTTGGGACCCTTTCCGCGAAGTCGTCGCTCTGCAGAACCGCATGAACTCGCTTTTTCGCGACTTGAACGACGGCGACAGCCCGCTCACGACCGCCAGCTTTGTCCCGGCCGTCGACATTTACGAGGACCCGAAGAAGGTCGTCCTCAAGCTCGAAGTCCCGGGCATCGAGGAAGGTGACCTCGACATTCGCGTCGAGAACAACACCCTCACCGTCAAGGGCGAGCGCAAACTCGACAAGGAAGAGAAGGAAGAGAACTTCCACCGCATCGAGCGCCGCTACGGCAGCTTCTACCGCTCCTTCACGCTGCCTTCCACGGTAGACAGCGAGCACATCAACGCCAGCTACAACGCCGGAGTGCTCAAGCTCGAGCTGAACAAGAAGCCCGAAGCCCTGCCCAGGCAGATCAAGGTCAACGTGGGCGGCTCGCTCGCAGCGTAACACCAGTGGTCAGGGATCAGTGGTCAGGGGTCAGTTACCGGCCGGGCGCCTCCGCTCCCGCAGTGGAATTGACAACTGGCCATTGCTTTTGAGGATCGAATCCAATCGGTTCATACTGTCCACGTCCGCAAGATTCTCGGACGCACTGACCTGTGATTGCTGACGACTAATCACTAACCACTGATCACTGATGACTGAGGTACTCATGCCAATCCGTTGGGACAAACTGACCGTCAAATCGCAGCAGGCGATGCAGCAGGCGCAGGAGCATGCCGCCGAACTCGGCAACCCAGAGATGCAGCCCGTCCATCTGCTGCTCGCGCTCGTTGAAGACCGCGAAGGCGTCATACCCGCCGTTCTCGGCAAGATCGGTGTGCCCATCGAACGCCTCGAGAGCGATCTTCACCAGGTAGAAGAAAAGCTGCCGCGCGTCTCCGGCGCTTCCGCGCAGCCCGGCGTCAGCGCGGCCCTGAACAAAGTCGTCGATCAGGCCTTCAAAGAGGCCGCCAACTTCAAGGACGAGTACGTCTCCACGGAGCATCTGTTGCTCGGCGCCGCGCACCAGAAGGGCGACCCCGCCCGCGAGGCGCTCGCAGCCGTCGGCGCCACGCGCGACGCCATCCTCAAAGCCCTCACCGCAGTCCGTGGAGCGCAGCGCGTCACCGACCAGAACCCCGAAGGCAAATTCCAGGCCCTCGAAAAATACGCCAAGGACCTCACCGAGCTCGCCCGCCGCGGCAAGCTCGACCCTGTCATCGGCCGCGACGAGGAGATCCGCCGCGTCATCCAGGTCCTGAGCCGCCGCACCAAGAACAACCCCGTCCTCATCGGCGAGCCCGGCGTGGGCAAAACCGCCATCGTCGAAGGCCTCGCCCGCCGCATCGCCTCCGGCGACGTCCCCGAGATCCTCAAGGACAAGCGCGTCATCGCGCTCGACCTCGGCTCCATGCTCGCCGGCGCCAAATATCGTGGCGAGTTCGAAGACCGCCTCAAGGCCGTCCTCAAGGAGATCGACGAATCGAACGGCCAGGTCATCCTCTTCATCGACGAGCTCCATACCCTCGTCGGCGCGGGCGCGGCCGAGGGCGCCATCGACGCCAGCAACATGCTCAAGCCGGCCCTCGCGCGCGGCGAACTCCGTGCCATCGGCGCCACCACGCTCAACGAATACCGTAAGTACATCGAGAAGGACGCCGCTCTCGAGCGCCGCTTCCAGATCGTCTACGTCGGCGAGCCCAACGTCGAGGACACCATCGCCATCCTCCGCGGCCTCAGGGAGCGCTACGAGGCGCACCACAACGTGCGCATCAAGGACTCGGCAATCGTCGCCGCCGCCACGCTCTCTCACCGCTACATCAGCGACCGCTTCCTGCCCGACAAGGCCATCGACCTCGTCGACGAAGCCGCCGCATCGCTCGCCATCCAGATCGGCTCCGTCCCCACCGAGATCGATCAGCTCGAGCGCCAGGCCACCTCACTCGAAATCGAGCGCGCCGCACTCAAGCGCGAAACCGACCCCAACAGCAAGGGCCGCATGTCTGAAGTGGAGCGCGAGCTTTCCGAAATCCGCGAGCAGATTACAGCTCTCCGCGCGCGCTGGACGCAGGAGAGAGAGGCGATTGCGCGCATCTCCGAAACCAAGAAAAAAATCGAAGCGCTCCGCTTCGAAGCCGAAGAGCAGACGCGCAGGGGCCAGCTTGATCGCGCCGCGCAGATCCAGTACGGCGAGTTGCCGAAACTCGAGGCCGAGCTGCGCCGCCTCAACGCCACCCAGGACAGCGGCACCACGCACGGCGCCGAGCGCATGCTCAAGGAGGAAGTGGACGAGGAAGACATCGCCAAGATTGTCAGCAAGTGGACCGGCATCCCCGTGAGCCGCATGCTCGAAGGCGAAGTCAAAAAGCTCGTCCAGATGGAAGACCGCCTCCGCGACCGCGTCGTCGGTCAGGACCCCGCGCTCACCGTTGTTGCCAACGCCATCCGCCGCTCGCGCGCCGGCTTGAGCGACCCCAAGCGTCCCATCGGTTCTTTCATTTTTCTAGGACCGACAGGCGTCGGCAAAACCGAAACTGCCCGCGCCCTCGCCGAATTCCTCTTCGACGACGAGCACTCCATGATCCGCATCGACATGAGCGAGTACATGGAGAAGCACGCCGTCGCCCGTCTCATCGGCGCGCCTCCCGGCTACGTCGGTTATGACGAAGGCGGCCAGCTCACCGAGGCCGTCCGCCGCCGCCCCTACGCGGTCATCCTCTTCGACGAAATCGAGAAGGCGCATCCAGATGTGTTCAACGTCCTCTTGCAGGTGATGGACGACGGCCGCCTCACCGACTCGAAAGGCCGCACTGTCGACTTCAAGAACACGGTGCTCATCATGACCTCGAATCTCGGCGCAGCCATGCTCACCGGCGACGCTCTCAAAACCGAGCATGACTTCGACATGGCCCGCGAGAGCGTGATGCGCATCCTGCGCGAGCACTTCCGGCCGGAGTTTTTGAACCGCGTCGACGACATGGTCATCTTCCGCCCGCTCGAACACGCGCAGATGAACCAGATCCTCGACCTGCGCCTCGCTGAGCTTCAGAAGCTGCTTGAAGACCGCCAGATCTCGCTCGAGCTCACCGAGCCCGCGCGCACGGTGATCCTCAAGCAGGGCTGGGATCCGGCCTTCGGCGCACGCCCGCTCAAGCGCGCCCTGCAGCGCATGGTGCAGGACCCGCTGGCCATGAAGATCCTCGACGGCGAAGTCCTCCACGGTTCGCACGTAAGGATCGACGTGGACCGCAAGACCAACCAACTCCACTTCGAGCCCATGGGGCGCGAAGCAATGGCGTAACCACGTGCCTGTTCAGCGGAACAGAATGCAATTAAGGCCCGAGTCAGGTGATCTCGGGCTCTCTCATTTTCACACGGCGGTTGAATTCAATTCGGCGGACGCGGGCGCTGATTCTTGTCAAGGTACTCGCGCAGCGCGACCGCAAGAGGCTCCAGATCGAGCGCGATCGTGTCCCACGCAATCTGAAGATCGATTTGAAAATAGTCGTGAATGGCGCGATCTCTGAATCCTGCGATTTCCTTCCAGGGAACGTCTATGGCCGCTCTCACCGGCGCAGAAACTCTCTTTGCCAGCTCGCCGATCAGCGCCAATTGCAGGATGACCGCGCTTTGCGTCTTTCGGTCTTGCAGAAACGCCGCATTATCAATCCCCCAGACAAATTCGCGGATGTTCCGGATGCATTCGAGAATCTGTTGGAGATAGACCCGATCATCTTTCATAGATCGTGGCTAGATCGCTCGCAACGTAGGGTCGCAGGTGCATGTTCAGGCTCTGCTCTGTAACTAGATCCACGCTCTTATGGAGAGCCTCCTCGAGATCGTCGAGAAGCCGCATGTAGCCCACCATGCCAGTTCGCCGTCCGAGACGCACGAGAATGTCTACATCGCTCTCCGGCCGATCCTCGCCACGCGCAATGCTTCCGAACAGCGCCGCATAAGCAACGCCGTGCCGCTCGAATACCGGGCCAGTGACCGTCCTGATCTCATTTACTGTCACCCATCCATTATAGGGCCGAGGCGAAATGAGAGGCCTGAATCGCACAGATCCATTCCGTGCGCTCTTGATATCAGATATTTCTGTCATAACAGAAATATCTGATATAATCGAACCATGACACTCACCGACCCCGCCCGCGAATTCATCCTCCACTGGGGCGAAATGGGCACGCGCTGGGGCGTCAACCGCACCGTCGCCCAGGTCCATGCCCTGCTCTACCTCTCGCCCGAGTCCCTCACCGCCGAGGAAATCGCCGACATTCTCTCCGTCGCCCGTTCCAACGTCAGCACCAGCCTCAAGGAGCTGCAGAACTGGAACCTCGTCCAGGTCGACAGCCGCATCGGCGACCGCCGCGACTTCTTTCGCACCTCCTCCGATGTCTGGACGCTCTTCCTCACCGTCGTCGAGCAGCGCGTCGAGCGCGAAGTCCTCCCCACGATGAACATGCTCAAGCGCTGCGTCGTCGAAGCCCGCGCCGCGCGCCCCTCCCAACCGGCGCTCACAGCCCGCATCGCAGCTATGCAGGTATTTCTCGAGGAGCTCCACGGCTGGTACACCCAGGTCAAGAGACTCCCGCCCGCAAGCCTGCACTCGCTCATCAGCATCGGCAGCGGCATCACCCGCCTGCTGCCAAAATCCCGCCGCACGAGGCTTGACTGATGCCTGCCGCCGTCGCCACCGCGCCCACTGCGACAACCGCCTCCGCTGACTCGTTTCAGCGCTACTACGAGGAAGCCGGCCCCGACTACGCCGCATGGAGCCCGCATTTCAACATGCACTTCGGCTTCTTCCGCTGGGGCATGAATCCCTTCCGTCGCGAAGCCATGCTCGAGCAGATGAATCAGGAGGTCCTCGCCCGGCTTCGTCCCGCCACCGCCTCGGCGCGGATCCTGGACATGGGCTGCGGCCTCGGCGCCACGCTGCGCAGCATTGCACGCGGTCTTCCCGCATCCGACCTCCACGGCATCACGCTGGTTCCCTGGCAGCTAGAACAGGGCCGCCATCTCAATCAGCTCTGCCCCGAAACTGCGCACATCAACCTTGCGCTCGCCGACTATCAGCACACTGACTTCGACTCCGAATCCTTCGACGCCGTCTATGCCATCGAAAGCTCCTGCTACGCCACAGGAGCGAACAAGTCCGCATTCCTCAAGGAAGCCCACCGCCTCCTGCGCCCCGGCGGCCGCATCGTCGTAGCTGACGGCTTTCTCGGCCCCGGCAAACTACGCGGCCCGCAGAAGTCCATATTCCGCACCCTCTGCGACTGCTGGGTCATCGATACTCTTGGCCACGTCGGAGAATTCACGCGCGAACTCGAGCGCCTCGGCTTCCGCGACATCGTCGCAGAAAGAATCCAGGCGCGCGTCACGCCTTCCGTCCTGCACGTCCCATGGGTCACGCTCAAGTTCCTGCTCACATCCGTCGCCTTCGGCCGCCGCAGTATGACTCGCGCCCGATGGAACAACATCCTCGCTCCGCTCCTGATGCCCTTCGTTGGGTTCCCATTCGGGCCGATGGCCTACTACATCGTCAGCGCTACCCGCTCGTGACGTCTCGAGCACCTTGCAGGCGTCGTCGCAGCAGGACAGTGCCGAATAAGACGAATCGAAATCTTCAACGAACACTTGCCTCGGATGCGCTAAACTTTTCCGCATGAAACTTCAGCTTCCCCGCGCCATCTCTTACTGCGCGATCCTTCTTTTCCTTTCCGCCCTCACCCTCCACGCCCAGGAATGGGCCAAAACCCGCCTCGATGCCTCGCCTCGTCATCGCGAGTACGTGCAGCTCAAGCGCGGCGACCGCACAATCCAGGCGTTGGTCGTCTATCCCGAAGTCAAGAACAAGGCCTCGGTCGTCATCCTCATCCACGAGATCTTCGGCCTCAGCGACTGGGCCAAGGAGATGGCCGACGAGCTAGCCGGGCAGGGCTTTATCGTCATCGCGCCTGACCTGCTCTCGGGTTACGGGCCCGGCGGCGGCGGCTCCAGCGCCTTCCCCGATCAGGACGCAACCGTGAAGGGCGTCTCCGGCCTCGACCCCGACGGCGTGATGGCCGATCTCGATGCCGCCGCAGACTACGGCAAAAAACTGCCCGCGGCCAACGGCAAAATCGCCGTCGCCGGCTTCTGCTGGGGAGGCTCCAAGTCCTTCGCCTTCGCTGCCCATCGCAAGGACCTGAGCGCCGCCTTCGTCTTCTACGGCACCGGCCCCAAAGACGTCTCCACCATCACCGCCCCGGTCTACGGCTTCTACGCCGGCAACGACGCCCGCGTCGGCGCCAGCATCCCCGACACCACGGCGGCCATGAAGGCGGCAGGCAAATCCTACGATCCCGTCACCTACGACGGCGCCGGCCACGGCTTCATGCGCGCGGGCGAGGACCCCAACAACACAAACCCCGCCAACAAAACCGCCCGCGACCAGGCCCTCGCACGCCTCGTGAAACTCCTCAAGGAGATCAAGTCCGCATCGGCAGCGCTGAACGCCCCAGCCGCGCGCACCACGGTACAAAGCCGCGCAGCCGCTGCTCCGGCCTGCCATGAATCAACCGCAAGCATGTAATGAAGTCTGAGGAGTGAGGGGCCGCGCTTCGTGCGGCCCCGTATTCATTACTGCCCCAGCGCAGCCTCGATCGCCGCCGACACCTGCGGCGAATCCGGCGTCACCGCCGGCTCAAACCGCGCCGCCAGCTTGCCGTCGCGCCCCACCAGGAACTTCGTAAAGTTCCACTTGATGTCTCCGCCAAACTGCGGGTCCTCCGTCGCGCTCGTCAGGTACTGGTAGAGCGGCGTCTTGTCGTCGCCTTTCACCGATACCTTCGACATCATCGGGAAGCTCACGTTGTACTTCGTCGAGCAGAACTTCTTAATCTCGTCGTCCGTACCCGGTTCCTGTTGCGCAAAGTTGTTCGCCGGCACGCCCACGATCACGAACCCGCGGTCCTTGTATTTCTCATACAGTGACTCCAGGCCCGCATACTGCGGCGTATACCCGCAGCGGCTCGCCACGTTCACCACCATCACCACCTTGCCCTGGTAGCTCTTCAGGCTCACGGCCTGTCCGTCAATCGACTTCATCGTGAAGTCGTAGATGCTCTTCGCGCCCGCCGCAAACGCCGTCACGGCAAAGCAGAACACCAGCAATACGCTCAATCTGCGCATGGGAAAGACCTCCGGAGAACTGCCCCACGATCATAAATGCCCGGCCCCGCGCCGATTGTCACGGAAATGTGAACTGCGAGCGTCCTCTAACTCCGCCTGCGCCGCTAGCCCCGCGGCCTTTGCACATACCGCCGACCGGCGATCTCCCACTCCCCACTCGCCACCCGCGCAATCGCCTCGCTATACGCCTGGTGCTCTTCGGCAAGAATCCGCTCCGCCAGCGAATGCGCGTCGTCCGTCTCCAGCACCTCGATCACGCGCTGCAGAATGATCACCCCGTGATCCAGGTGCTCATCGACAAAATGCACCGTGCAACCCGCCGTCTTCACGCCGTACTCGAACGCTTGTTGCTGCGCATCGAGTCCCGGAAACGCCGGCAACAGCGACGGATGAATGTTCAGGATCCGATTCGGAAACGCCTGGATAAACTCCGGCGACAGCAGCCGCATATACCCCGCCAGGCATACCAGTTCCACCTGGTGTTCGTGCAGCCGCGTCAGCATCTCGCGATCGTGCTCCGCCCGCGGCCTGCTCTTCGAAACGCACACTTCAGTCTGCAGCCCTAACTCCCGCGCCGTCACAATCCCCGGCGCGTCCGCGACATTCGAAAGCACCAGCGCAATCTCGACACCCGGCAATCGCCCCTCGCGAATGTTCCTCGCAATGGCCAGAAAGTTCGAACCCCTGCCGGAAAGCAGAACGCCGATTTTCAAGGGATGGTCTTTCGATGCGGGTTCCAAGGCTTCCTCGAAATTGGGTCCAGTCTTCTCTCCGCCCATATTGAAAGCCTTTGGTGGCTGAAAACTGAAAAACTAAGAACTGCGAACTAAGAACTATGAACTGCCTCTACGTGTACTGCACCCTTCGATGTTCGCCCTTCACCACGCGGCCGATAATGTGGAACTTCTCCTCCGCGCGGTCCAGCAGATTCCGCGCTCGCGTGAACTTCGCCGCTGGAATCGCCGCAATCAGCCCCACGCCCATGTTGAACGTGCGCATCATCTCATCCTGGCTCACCTGTCCGAGGTCTCGCAGGTGCTCGAAGATCGGCAGCACCGGCCAGGAACCGATCTCGATCTGCGCCGCCGTTCCCTTGGGTAGAATCCGCGGCAGATTCTCCGTGATCCCTCCGCCCGTAATGTGCGCCATTCCCGTCGTCATGCCCGCCGCCACCAGCTTCTGGATCACGTGCAGGTAGCTGCGGTGCGTCTTCATCAGCGCCGCGCCGGCCTTCTCCTTGATCGGCGTCACATACTGCGCCGGCTTGTATCCGGCCACTTCGAAGAAAAGCTTCCGTGCCAGCGAGTATCCATTTGTATGCAGCCCAGTCGAAGGCAATCCGATCAGCACATCTCCCGGCTTGATCCCCTGGCCCGTCACCACCTTGTCGCGGTCCACCGCGCCCACAATGAACCCCGCAAGATCGTACTCGCCCTCCGCATAAAATCCCGGCATCTGCGCCGTCTCTCCGCCGATCAGCACGCATCCGTTGGCGCGGCACCCATCTGCGAGGCCTGTGACCACATCCTGCGTCACCTCAGGGTCGAGCTTCCCCGTTGCCAGGTAGTCCAGAAAGAACAGTGGCGTAGCCCCCTGCACTGCGATGTCGTTCACGCAGTGGTTCACCAGGTCCTGCCCCACCGTGTGGTGAATCCCCAGCTCGAACGCGATCTTCAGCTTCGTCCCCACGCCGTCGGCCGAGCTCACCAGGATCGGGTTCTTGAACTTCTGCAGGTCCAGCCGGAACAGCGCTCCGAATCCGCCAATCCCGCCCAGCACGTTCCGGTTAAACGTCTTCTGCGCAAGAAACTTGATGCGCTCCTTCGCGCGGTCGCCGCCGGAGATGTCCACCCCGGCATCTGCGTAGGTCACGGATTTGGGCATGGGAGTATCGGGCACGGTGAGGGCTTTCTGCCAAACAGGTTTTCAGTCGGCTCGGCTGCCGGAAACCATGATTCTAGCGCATCGCACCCGCTAAAAGTCAGCCACCATCCTGACAAGCGCGCCGGAGGCGCAGTGTTCGTTAGCCCCGCGCTTTAGCGTGGGGAACCCATTTCCACAGACTCGAGCGGAGTCCCGTAGGGACGGTGCAAATGCCATTTCCTTTGCGAGAATGGATTTCCGCCGAACGCCACCTCTCGGTCGCACATTGTCGTCGTATATCAGTGCTGCCATCACACGCTCCCCCCACCTCCCTGTGCCACCATAAGCACAGGCCCGCATGCCCCTTCTCGACCCCATCCCGTCTCCCGTCCCCCACGCCGACGCCACCGCCCTCGAGTGGGAGCCCCTGCTCGCGCTCGTCTCCGGTTTCGCCGCGTCGCCCGTCGGCCGCGCCGCCATCTCCGCCCTCCAGCCCTCCACCGACCCCGCATGGATCGCCCGCCAGCATCAGCTCGTCGCTGAAGTCCGCCTCACCCTCGAAGAACAGGTCTCCATCCCCCTCGGCGGCCTGTTCGACCCCACCCAGCTCGCCGACAAATCCCGGATCCCCGAAGCCGCACTCGAAGCCGCCGAGCTCCAGTCCATCGCCCGCCTCGCCCACGACATCTCCGCCTGGCAATCGCTGCTCCGCGAGCCGCCCGCGCGCCTCGCCGGCAAATTACCCGGCCTCTCTGAACTCTCCGCCGCACTCCATACCTCGCTCAAGCCGCTTGCTGAATCCATCGAGCGCAAAATCCAACCCGACGGCTCGCTCTCCGACGACGCCTCACCCGAGCTCCGCCGCATCCGCCGCGAGCAGGAGCGCCAGCAGCGCGTCATCGAAGAATCCCTTCGCGCCGCCCTGCGCAAGCTCTCCGGCGAAGGCTCCACGCAGGAAGACCTCATCACCATCCGCGGCGACCGCTTCGTCATCCCCGTCCGCAGCGAGCTCAAACGCCGCGTCTCGGGCGTCGTCCACGGCGCCAGCTCATCGGGTCAAACCGTCTACGTCGAGCCGCTCGAAACCATCGAGCAGAACAACGAGCTGGTCCGACTACTCGAAGAGGAGCAGGCCGAGATCCACCGCATCTTCGTCGCCCTCACCCGCCACGTCGGCACATTCGCCGAAGCGCTCGTCGAAGGCGCCCGCGTCCTCGCCCTCGTCGACAGCCTCCTCGCCCGCGCCCGCTTCGCCCACGCCTACCATTGCGTGTGCCCACTCTTTGGACCAGATTTGCTGCGCCTTCAAGACGCCCGCCACCCGCTCCTCGAAAAGCACTTCCGCTCCACCGGCGCAAAGCCGAACACCGCCGTCGTCCCGCTGACCCTCGAGCTCACCGCCGACCACCGCCAGCTCGTCATCAGCGGCCCCAACACCGGCGGCAAAACCGTCACCCTCAAAACCGTCGCCCTCCTCGCCATGATGGCCCAGGCCGGCATCCCCGTCCCCGCCGCCACCGCAACCTTCCCCATCTTCACCGCGTTCCTCGCCGACATCGGCGACGCCCAGTCCATCGAGGCCGAGCTCTCCACCTTCTCCGCCCACATCACCAACCTCGATCGCCTCGCCCGCCTCGCCGACGCGCACTCTCTTGTCCTCCTCGACGAGCTCGGCTCCGCTACCGACCCCGAGGAAGGCTCCGCCCTCGCCGTCGCCGTCGCCGGATTCTTTCTCTCCGCCGGCGCCTGGTCGCTCATCTCCACCCACCACACCTCGCTCAAGGTCTACGCCGCCAACACACCCGGCGTCATGAACGCCGCCGCCGGCGTCGACGAAGTCACGCTCATCCCCAACTACCATCTCCGCATGGGCGTCCCCGGCGCCTCCGCCGGAATCGCCACCGCCGAGCGCCTCGGCCTCAACGCCTCGATCATCGCCGCCGCACGCCAGCGCCTGGGGTCGCAACAAGTCGACATCGCCCGCTTCCTCGACCGCCTCCACAAGGAAGTCACCGACCTCGAAGAGCAAAAGAAAGCCGCCCGCGAACAGCAGTACGCCCTCAACCAGGAACGCGCAAAGCTAGCCCGCGAAGGCGACGTCGAGCTCCGCAACCGCATCCGCGATCTCGAATCCAAGCTCGCCTCGCTCCTCAAGGACTTCGAATTCCAGATGCGCGAAAACGTCCGCGCGATCGAAGACCGGGCCGCGCAGCAAAAGCTCTCCAAGGAAGCCGAGCGCCGCATCAACCGCCTCCGTCGCGAGTTCCAGGAGAGCTTCAACCAGACCGTCGTCGCCCACCGCACCGGCGCCGACCAGGCCGACCCCAATGCCCAGCCCCACGTAGTCCGCCATGTCGCTCCCGGAGACCAGGTCCGCCTCAAATCCATGGCCGGCAAAGTCGCGCCCCAAATCGCAACCGTCCAGCGCGAAGTCGAGAAAGACCTCTTCGAAGTCGCCGCCGGCCTAATCAAAATGCGAGTCCGTCGCGACGACATCGCCGAAGTCGTCAAACCCGCGCAGCCGGATTCCGCTGCCCGCCCCGACCCCATCGCCGCCGCCCGCCGCCAGTCAGGTGTCCACGTCTCCGTCTCCAGCGCCAACACCGACGAAATGCGCATGGAGATCAATCTCATCGGCCGCACCGTCGACGAAGCCACCGAGGAACTCGAAAAGTACCTAGACCGCGCCTTCCTCGCCGGCCTTCCGAGAGTCCGCGTCATCCACGGCCACGGCGCCGGCATCCTCCGCCGAGGCGTCCGAGAATTCCTCAAATCCCACCCCCACGTAGCCACCATCGCCGAAGCCCCCCAGAACGAAGGCGGCCAGGGCGCTACCCTCGTGGACCTGCGCCAATAGGGGAGCGGAATACGCCCACAGAGTAGGTCGCTTACGGAGCAGCCACGTAGATCGCCGTCCCTGTGTTGAGAACGAGAGAACTGCCGCGTGCGGCACCGCTCAAATACCGAGTAGCGCATGGACTCAGCCGATTTCCAGAGGCATCCACGGCATCCATGTTCTCCGGCTCACTCATCGGCTCTAGCCTCCGAGTCATCAGCTTTGAATCGCGCAGATAAATTACGTGGTCACCTCGAACGGCGAAGGCATTTCCCATCGAGCCGAATTCGAGCCAGTGCTGGCTGGCCTCCATCTCGCGAAGTAACACCAATGGGAACGCCATGTAATAGTTGACCCACACGTCGCCATGCCCCGTAACATTCATTGCATAACAGTCGTCGATGGGCGGCAGCTTGGGTTTGTCAGCGTATTCGCGGAACTTAAATATCGCCTTGCCTGCTCGGTCAAAACACACCAGACCTTGCGTCGATATTCCGCTACCATAGACTCCTTCATCGAAGTAGCTCACCCAGATGCGACCGTCAGACAGAGTCTGTAAATCCTCAACTGCATCGCCGATCTTCATCGTCCGCAAAAGCTCGCCGTCAGTTCCATACACGTTTGCGCGCCCGCCGCGACCGTATCCAAGAACCCAGCCGCTATCGTAGGGTTGAACGTGCATCGTAAGCCTTCCGATGCCCTCCGCAATCCGAGTCGTTCTCACCGAGTTGCCTTCGAGATATACGACGTGGAGAGCAGTTGGAGATGTCTGCAACCATCGCGACCACGCCTCCGGGTTGATTGGTGGCTCTGGCCGGCGGCCGCCACCCTCTGCCATCAGAAGTAACGGGTTCCCGGCCCAGTCGACCGCAACTCTGACCAGATCCCAGTCGCTCGGCAATGAGTCAAAACTGATGACCCTTTCAAACATCAATTCAGGCATGCTGAAAGGATATGTGATAACAAACCCGGTGTGAATCCGGAGAAACGCAGATCCGTCTGACCGCAGGTCCGTCGATTCGGCGCAATCTTGGTCCCTTGTTCCTTCGGCCCCATCGTCTCTCTCTCCCTTTGTCCCTTTGTCCCTCTGTCCCGGTATCATGAAACCGTCCCATGCGTTTCCAGGACAGATCCGACGCCGGCCGCCAGCTAGCCGCCCAACTCTCCCTCTTCGCCAACCACCCTGACATCCGCGTCCTCGCCCTGCCCCGCGGCGGCGTCCCCATAGCCTTCGAGATCGCCCGCGAGCTCCGAGCCCCCCTCGATGTCTGGGTCGTCCGAAAACTCGGCACCCCGCGCATCCCCGAACTCGCCGTTGGAGCCATCGGTCCCGGCGGAATCCAGGTCATCGACCCCTCCGTCGCCCAGGCCATGCACATGTCGCCGGAGCTGATCGCCGAAATCGCCGCCCGCGAGCGCCTCGAGCTCGACCGCCGCGAAGCCGCCTACCGCCCCAACCGCCCGCCCATCGACGTCCGAGGCAAAACCGCCATCCTCGTCGACGACGGCCTAGCCACCGGCTCCACCATGCGCGCCGCCGTCGCCGCCCTTCGCCGCCTCGAGCCTGCCCGCATCATCGTCGCCGTCCCGGTCGCCGCCGAATCCGTCTGCGCGCGCCTGGCCCTGGAAGCCGACCAGGTAGTCTGCCTCTTTGCCCCCATCGATCTCGACTCCGTCGGCCAGTGGTACGACGACTTCTCCCAGACCACCGACGCCGAAGTCACCAACCTCCTCTCCCGCGCCGCAGCCTTCACCGAACCCCACCCCGCCTGACGTTACTTAATTCCGCGTCCCTGGTCCCTTTATCCCTCTGCTCCTTTGTCCCTCTGTCCCTGCTCCTCGTACAATGTCCGCAACCCCACGCTTGAGGAGAACCCCGTGTCGGACCTGAACCCCACCCTTGACTCAATTTCCGTACCCGAACCCGAACCGGCGCCCGCTCCTCAGCCAGCTATCGCCGTCCCAGCCCCGCCGGTCTTCCGCCGCGTACCGCACCTCGGCCACGCCGCTCTTCTTTTCGCTCTCCTGATCGCGGGCCTCATCTCCTCTGCGATTCTCATGCTCGTCTCCATGCACTACCGCCTGTTCGGCATCGGCACTGTCAATGAAGCCATGCGCAGCCTCGGCTTCAACCTTGGCGCCATGGTCGTTGTCTATGCCATCGCTTTTGTGCCCGCCGCCATTGCCTTCCCGCACCTCTGGGGCCGCGGCGTCCTCCTGGGCCTCCAATGGAACGCCTCTTCCGCCCTCGGCTTCTGGCGCAGGCTCGTCATCTGCGGCATCGCCTGCTTCGGCGTTGCCTTCGCCTGCAAATCTCTCTTCCATTTCCCTGACCACACGCCCATGCAGGACCTCCTCAGGACCCCGGCGGACATGTGGCTTATGCTCGTCTTCGCCGTCACCCTCGCCCCGCTCTGCGAAGAGATCATCTTCCGCGGGATGCTGCTCCCCGCCTTCGCGACGGCCGCCGACTGGACCGCGGAAAAGCTCACTGGCCGCCCGCCGCGCCCCCTCCTCGCCAACGGGCACCCCCAATGGTCCGTCCCCGCCATGGCCATCGGCTCCGTTCTCGCGAGCATCATCTTCGCCCTCTACCACAGCTTCCAGAACGCCAATGCCCTCGGCCCCGCGGTCCTTATCTTCTCAGTCAGCATCATCCTCTGCGCCGTCCGGCTCGCCACCCGCTCCGTCGCCGCCTCCACCCTCACGCACGCCACCTATAACTTCACCCTCTTCGTCGTCACATTCATCTCCACCTCCGGGTTCCGTCACCTTCACAAGTAATCCCGGGCCGCCAAAGCCCGAATCAGGGGCGCTTCTTGCGCGATCGATCTCCCCCGATCGACCCACGAGCGTCTCATGATGCGGTCCAACCCCGTCCAAACCGCGTCCTCTCGAAATTCTGTCAAGTGCCGGCCTGTGGAAAACTTCCCGCAACTCTCTGATTCCACAGAAAATAAAAAATATCGGGAGGTTGGCCGATCCATTTTTCAGAGCGCGTATCATAGATAACAGTAGAGAAAAACTGAAAAGGCAGGCCCGCCACCCGGTGGGCCTTTTTATTTCCAGGCAAAATTTCGCCCCGATGCCCGTTCGCCTCGCCCCCCGGTCAGGCGCGCGCAAAAATGCGCCGATTTTGCCCTCAACCTCCTGAATCCACGGGGCATCGCCTCTTATTCATCCACGATCCAAATTCAAAATCCAAAACCACGAACCACCGGAGAAAGAACATGGCCAACATTCTCGTCAGCATGGAAAAAGGAATCGAAATCGGAGCCGAGGACGCCCTCAAGTGGCTCTCCGGCGCCAACCGCACCCTCAAGGCCGCGCCCGGCGTCATCGCCGCTCTCGCCACCCTCGTCAGCGCATTCGACAAGCCCATCACCGACGTCGCCGCCGCTGCCGCCAACCCGCTCAACATCGCGCTCGATGTCCACACCGTTCAGGACATGAAAGCCGTCTGGCCCGAAGTCAAGCAGTTCTTAACCACCCTGGGCGTCAAGTTCTGAACCAGCCCTCGGCCGCACGTACCGCCGGTCTCCCTGACCGGCTGTTGCGGGGGCCTCCCGGCCCCGCCGGCGACCGACGACTGAAAATGACAGCTTGGAACTGTGAACTGTGAACTACGAACTGTGAATTCCCGAAAGGACCCCCATGAATCCGTTCTCGAATATCTGGCAGCACCCGCGCACCTCCCTCGCCGGCCTGCTCATCTCCATCGTCACGATCGCTGGCGTCCTCTCCCAGCAGGGAGTCACCCTCGGCAAAGCCGGATCGGGCAGCATCATCTCGCTCATCGCAGCCCTCGCCACCGCATTCCTCGGCCTGCTCGCCCGCGACCCGTCGCCAGTGCCCGCCAGCCAGTCCACTCCATCCAGCCTCAATTCCTGACCTCTCAAACCCTCTCCTGCCGGGCGCGGAGTAGTGTGCTGCCTCAGGGCCTGACCCCTGAATCCACACGAATCCTCGTCCTTATTGGCACGCTTTGCGCCCGGCAAATCAACGTCGGCCGGGCGGCTCGAGGTGATACCCCCACCCCCTCTTTTCTGTAACTCTTTTAGAATGTGGAGGATCGGAAAACAGGCATTTATTGACAAAACCATGATAAGAAAGGGTTTATTCATTTTCAAGCAGGGCTCAAAACAGAGCTTAATGCGCCCTAAACGCCATTTTCTCGATCAAATTCGAGGCTTTTTGGGTCAATTGGAAGCCCGGCGCACTTCCGCCCGACCGCAGCAGCTTGGCGCCTGTTCAGGCGCACCAACCCACTAACCACTAACCACTAACCACTGACCCCTGTCCTTCACCGCAGCGACGCCGTCTGCTCCCGCGCCTCGCCAAGCGTCACCTTCACCGTCATCTGCCGCCGCCCGCGCACCACCGTCACGGAAACGGTGTCGCCGGCCTGGTGCTTGTCCATGATCTCGCTGATGTCCTGGGTATCCGTCACCTGTTGCCCGTCGATCGCCACAATCAGGTCGCCCCCGATCATGATCGGCTGGTTGCCCAGGTACGCCTGCTCGTTGCCGCCGCGCAGCCCGGCCCGTTCCGCCGCGCCGCCAGCCACCACCTTCTGGATCAGCACCCCGGAGTCCGCCGCCAGTCCCATCTGCTGCGCAAGGTCCGGCGAGATGGCAAGCGACATGATTCCCAGCGACGGCCGCTTTACCCGCCCATAGCGGGTCAAATCCGTCAGCACGGCCTTGGCTGTGTTGATCGGTATCGCAAACCCGATCCCCGAGCTCTGCTCGGCGCCATTAGAGGCAATCATGGTGTTGATCCCGATCACCTCGCCCCGCGAATTGAGCAGCGGCCCGCCCGAGTTGCCGGGATTGATCGCCGCATCCGTCTGGATTGCGTCTTCAATTGGCGCTCCCTCCGCCCCGCGGATCGACCGGATCGAGCTGATGATCCCACGCGTCATCGTCCCAGTCAGCCCGAACGGGTTGCCGATGGCGTACACCTTCTGTCCCACCGCAAGGCCGGCCGAATCGGCCAGCGTCACCGGTTGCAGGTTCGGCGCGTCGATCTGAAGCAGCGCCAGGTCATGCACCTTGTCGGTCCCGATCACCTTCGCCGAGTAGCGGTGCTTGTTGCTCAGCTGCACCTCGACGCCCCGGTTCGCCTGCGCCACCACGTGGTAGTTCGTCAGCACGTGCCCGGCCTTGTCCAGGATGAATCCCGACCCCTGGCCCTGCTGCGGCACGCTCCCATAAAAGAAGTTCCAAACCAGCGCGGTCGAAGTTATGTTCACGACCGAGGGCAGCACCCGCTTGTACACAGCGATATTGTTCTGCTCCTCCGGGTCGTAATCCGGCGCGGCATGCGCCTCGGTCAGCTCAAGGGCAGATGAGCCGCCCTTCGATCCGATCAGCGAGAGATGCCGCAGGTCCTCGGGCAGGTGGGCCGTCACGTACCAGAACCCGCCCACCAGCAACAACACCAGGAGAATCCTTCGCATCGTCATCGCTCCTCGCTTCCGCCCTCGGAAAGGGGTACCCCCCTCCCCCCCCCTATATTTTTTTTTCGGGGACCGCGCCCGCCTGCCGCAATCCCTTCGCTCGCTCCCCCGAGCGCATGCAGAGCGCATCCATATCGATGCGCACGGCATCGGGCGAGCCGCTCCTGTTCTATTCTAATGAACCAGTTGCCGCCCGATTGTTGCTCTCCGCCCCCAGCCGCTCCCAGATCGCCTCCACTCTCTGCCGCAACGCATCCATGCCCCCCGTATTCTCGATCACGTAATCCGCGCGCTCTGCCTTCGCCGCATCCGGCATCTGCTTTGCGAGCCTCATGCGCGCGTCCGCCGCAGCCGCCTCCCGCCGCGCCGGATCCGGGCAAATTCGGTCCACGTACCGCGCCACCTTCACCTCGTCTGGAGCAGTAAGTACGATCACCCGGTCGAACCGGTTCCGCCAGTCCGCCAGCACGCCTTCGCTCTCGCCGCGGTCCCTGGCGTCACGCTCCACCTCGAAGATCAGGGCCGACTCCACTACCGCCACCGCGTTCGGGTCGCGCGCAAACACGCCCTTCATCCAGCGCCGCTGCATCTCGATCACCGCGGGGTGCACGATCGCGTTCAACTCCTGCAGCCGACCCCCCTTGAACGCCATCTCCGCCAGCCGCGCCCGGTTCAGCCGTCCATCCGGCCCCACAACCTCCGCCCCGAACCGCCGCACGATCTCGTCGAACACAGCCTCCCCCGGTTCCATCACCGCGCGCCCCAGTTCATCGGCCTCGATCACCTGCGCTCCCAGCTCGCGCAGCTGCGCCGCAACCGTGCTCTTGCCGCTGCCCAAGCCTCCGGTTAGCCCGACACGCAACACGCTACAGCCCTCGCCGCATCTTCGCCGCCCGCACCGTGTTCGCCATCAGCATCGCAATCGTCAAGAGGCCCACGCCGCCCGGCACCGGCGTATACGCGCTCGAAATCTCAAACGCCGCCGGATGCACATCGCCCACGATCACCGACCCGCGCTTCGCAAACGCCGCCTCGCGCTTCGCATTTCCCTTGAAGAACCGGTCGAACTCCTCGCGCTTGTCGATGCGGTTGATGCCCACGTCGATCACCGTCGCTCCCGGCTTCACCATCTCCGGCGTGATGAACCCGGGCCGCCCGATCGCCGCCACAAGAATGTCCGCGCCCCGGGTCACCGCGCCCAGGTCGCGCGTCTTCGAGTGGCAAATCGTCACCGTCGCGTTCTCGTGCAGCAGCAGCATCGCCGCGGGCTTGCCCACGATATCGCTTCGTCCAACCACCACCGCGTTCGCACCCGAAATCGGAGTCCCGCTCCGCTTCAGAATCTCGATCACTCCCGCCGGCGTGCATGGCGCCAGTGCCGGCCGTCCCGCCTGCAACCGCCCCGCATTCACCGGATGAAACCCATCCACGTCCTTCTCCGGCGCCACCGCATCCAGCAACACCTTCGAGTCCACCTGCTTCGGCAGCGGCAGCTGCACCAGGATGCCGTCGATATCGTCGCGCGCATTCAACTCTGCAATCAGCCTCAGCATCTCCTCGGTCGTCACCGTGTCCGGCGGCGTAATCAGGTCGCTGTAGAGACCAAGTTCTCCGCACGTCTGCACTTTGCTGCGCACATAAATCTCCGACGCCGGCACGTGCCCCACCAGCACCGCCGCGAGCCCCGGCCGCATCCCCCGCGCCGCAAGCCTCTTCACCTCTTCCGCAACTTCCCGCTTGATCTCCGCGGCAATCGCCGCGCCGTCCAATACTTTCGGCATCCATTCCCCCACTTCATCCTATCGTTTCACTGCGAACGGAACCGTCGCAACCGCGCCGGAGGCGCAGTGGTTCTTTAGCCCCGCGCTTCAGGGTGGGGAAACCGGATTCCCCGATGCAGCCCGGAGTCCCGTAGGGACGGTGCAACAACAATTCGCACGCCAGATCATGCCTTCAGGAGCCCGATCTGCGAATCTAAACACAGGAGTCAGTATGGGCATTCAAATCGGCGCAAAGCCCGACAGCGGATTCGACGATCCCATCGGCATGTTGAAGGACTGTCACCGCCGCATCGAGCACTTCCTCGGGATCCTGTGCGTGGTCGTTGAGCGAGCAAAGGGTCGATCCCTATCGGGCGAAGAAGCGGCCGCCATTCAGGCAGCTCTGCACTACTTCCGCGTCGGCGGCCAGCGCCACAACGCCGACGAGGAACAGTCGCTCTTCCCGCGCATGCGGCAGCAGTGCGCGCCGGAGGAGCTAAGCGAGATCGGCGCGCTCGAGCACGACCATCGTCACGCCGATCAATTGCACACTCAGGCGGAAAGCCTCTACTCAGCCTGGATCTCTGACGGCTCGTTGAGCCGCGCAGACGAAGAAGCCCTTCTCACCGCGGCCTCGCAGCTCAAGCAACTCTACGAAGCGCACATCAAGACCGAAGAGCAAATCGTCTTCCCGCGCGCATCAAAATCGCTGAACCCCGAAGACCTCGCCGCAATCGGCCAGGAATTCAAGCACCGCCGAGCCTGACATTCAGCTTTCAGGCATTCTGGTCCCTGATCCCTGATCCCTGATCCCTGGTCCCTGTCTCATCACATCCCCGGGTGCCCCAGCTCATTCGCATGCGGCACCAGCCGCATGTACATCTCGCGCGGCAGATCCGTCTTCCAGTGGTTCGTCGCTCTCGCATACAGCACCACGCCAAAGAACAGGTAACCGATCACGCCGGCCACTACAACCGGCGACAGCCTCCGCCGGAACCACCGTTGCGCCGGCGTTGCAGCTTTCCTCGGCGGCAGCGCCAGTTGCAGCGCATCCTGCGCCGGGCACACCGCCACGCACTGCATGCACGCCGAACATTCCACACTCTGTATCTGCACCAGCTGATCCACCTGCAGCCCCGCCGGGCACGCCTTCGCGCACTTGCCGCAGTCGATGCAGGCCTCCGCATCGCGCCGGATCTTCACCGGGCTCACGAGCGACACCAGCCCCATCAGCGCCCCATAAGGGCACAGGTACCGGCACCAGAAATGCTCCACCACCATCGACAGCAGAGCCAGCGCCGCGATCACAATCGCCGCCGTCAGGCTCATCGAGCGGAAGAAGTTCAGCATCTTCACGTCGGCTAAAAGGCCATACGGAGTGCTCATGAATCCGGCCAGCGCTTCGGCAGACATCGCCCCGATCAGCGCCACAAACATTCCGAGCAAAATGTACTTGAGGCTGCGGAGCGCAACGTCCACCCACTTCGGCGGCCTCAGGTTCCGCCCCAGCACCTTGCGTCCCACCCCGGCCAAAAACTCAGAGAACGTGCCCACCGGACAAAGCCACGAGCAGAAAGCCTTCTTCACCAGCAGGCTCATCCCCATGAACCCGATGAACAGAAACATCGCCGCCGGATGGATCGCCGCTACATGGCCTGTCATCACGAGATACTTCAAGTTCATCAATCCCGCGATCGGCAGCCATCCCTCGGCCCCCGCCGGCCGGCTCACATACAGCCCGGTTCCGCCCCGCTCGAAGTACCGCACCCAGAGATAAAACTGAAGACCCAGCCACGCATTCAGCAGCACAAACAGCCCCTGCGCCGTGTGCCGCACCCGCTGCGAGCGGTCCGGCCGCGTCAGGCGGACAAGTTTCTTCTTTTCTCTGGGAAGGGAGACCTGCGGCGCGACTGCGGTAGCCATGGCAACCTCGAAAGGACAAGCCTACGAGGCGCACCCGGGGTGACCCAATGACTTATGTCACATGTCTTGGGCGCCGGATCGCAACCGCGCACATTGTCAGTGCGAAGCGCCCGTCGCGGCTGGCCGCGGATGCGACTCCGTGCTTCCCTCCGTCATCCCCAGCACCCACTTGATCGCCTCAAAGTACATCTTGCGAATGTCGGGGTCCTGCCACGACTCCTCGGTGTGCCCGAGCGTCGAATAGAACACCCGCCCCTTGCCGTACATCTTCGACCAAGCCACCGGAAAGTCATGGTCGGCGCGGTGAATGCGCGGGTTGTTCGAGTAATCGAGCAGGTTCGCGTCGAGGCTCAAGAGCACATTCACCTTGTCGCGCGACCAGTCCTTGGGCTGGTAGATCTCGTCGTACTTTACGAACGCCTTCGGAAAATGCCGCACCGCCGGAAAGTTCGGGTCCTCGTTGACGATCGGCGCCTGGAACGTCATCCACGGGTGCTGGTCAAACCACCCGCCGATCATCTCGCCGTACTCCGGCCACTTGTAATTGGTGTCGAGCGCTGCGTGAATGCCGACGAAGCCTTTGCCGTCGTCCTTGATGAACGACATCATGTCGGCCTTCTGGCTGTCGTCCATGTCGAGCTCGCCCGTCGTGCTGGCAAACACAATGGCGTCAAAGTAGCCGAGGTTCTTGGCATTTCTTCCGTCAAAGGGCTTCTTGGTGAGCAGTTCGGTGTCGGTGCGGATCACAGTGTCCCACAGTCCGCTCTCCTGCCCCATGTTGTAAACGGCCGCCATGGCGTCGGAGACAGAATCGTGCTCCCATCCCTTTGTCTGCCCGATCACCAGCACGTGCTTCCTGTGCACCTGCTCGCCGTGCGGCGGCGCCGGCAGCATTTCGCGGCTGGTGGCCTGGGCCGATCCGCGCGGAGCGAAAGCAATGAAGGCAAGGCACAGAAAACCGCCGGCAGACAGCCACGTCACGGAAGAGCGCAAGATTTCTCCTTTTCTCGAATGCGAAGCAAGTCTATTGATACCTGCCGCGCCGGCGCAATGGTGGAGCGCGCTCGAAGCGTGCCCCGCTCACACCAGGTGTTCTGCTTTCTCCGCTTCCCGTTCGCGCATCGGGACCTGAAACGCAATGTGCCGTTCCGACTCGCGTTGAACAGCCCGCCTGCGCCCGGCCAGCAGTTCCGCCGCGCCCACGCTGCCGCACACGCGTTCCGTATCGCGATCGACGACAGCCAGGCGCAGCACGCCCGTGGTTGCCATCTCTTCCGCCACCGTGCGGCAAGTCTGGTCCGTGTAGGCATACACCTCGGGCAGCGGCTCGTCGGGTCCGGCAAGATCGGCCTCGGGCAGCTTCGTCATCACCTCGGCAACGAGGATGGTTTCCAGCGGATCCACGCCGTACTCCCGCGACAGGTGATACCCGCGTCGGCTCAGCTTCTCCGTGAGGATCGAGCGCGGCATGATGAGCGAAGTGATGAGATACGACCCCGTGCAGGCCATCACAAGCGGAAGCAGGGCGGGGAAGCCGTGAGTGAGCTCGAGCGAGAATAGGATCGCCGTGAGCGGCACGCCGAGCGCGCCTGAGAGCATGGCGCCCATGCCCATCAGCGCCCAGAGCGCCTGCTCATCGCTTGGCAGGTGCGCGATCTGCGCTGCGCCCTCCCCGATGGCCGCGCCAATCATGAGCAGCGGCGCGAGCACGCCGCCGGAGGTTCCCGAGCTGAGCGAGAAGGCCCACATCAGCGACTTGGCGATGATGATGCCGAGTAGCAGGTAGAGCGGAGCGTCGCCGCGAAGAAGTTCGGCGATGTTGTCATATCCGACGCCCAGGCCGCGCGGAAAGAAGATGCCGCCGACGCCCACGGCGATGCCGCCAATGGCTGGCCACCACATCCAGTGGATGTGGAACTTCTCTGAAAGGCGCTCGAACTGGTCCTCGAGGCCGTACATGAGGCGGCTGAGGAACGCGGCAGCCAGGCCGACGACGAGTCCAAGCGGAAACGCGACAAGCAGCAGCGGTTCCAGGTGCGGCGCATGGTGAAGCAGTACCGGGAAGAGCGGCCCTGAGCCGAGCCAGTAGATGCGCAGCGTGCCCGCGACGACAGAGGCCACGGCCACGGGAATGAGCGAGCGCGGGCGCCACTCGAAGAGAAGAAGCTCCACGGCAAGAAGAATGCCCGCGATGGGAGTGGCGAACGTGGCGGACATGCCCGCGGCGGCGCCGGCCACCAGCAGCGTGGTGCGCTCATTGTCGCTCAGCTTGAGCCACTGCGCGATGTACGACCCGAACGTCCCGCCGGTCATGATGATCGGCCCTTCCGCGCCGAACGGGCCTCCGGAGCCGATCGCAATCGCAGCGGAAATCGGCTTGAGGATGGCGACCTTGGGCTCAACCCGCGCGCCGCGCAGCAGGATTGCCTCGATTGCCTCGGGGATGCCGTGACCGCGGATCTTGTCGGAGCCATAGCGCGCCATGAACCCGACGAGGACGCCGCCCACGATAGGAACCAGGGCCATCATCCACGGCGACCACGTGGACCCCGCGGGTCCAACCATTGCGATCGAGAAACGGTGGTAATAGAACAGGTTGGTGCAGAAGGCGATCGCGCGCAGCAGGAAGACGGCGAGCGCCGCACCGCCCGCGCCAATCACCAGGCACACTGCACTGAGGAACCACACCCGGCGGTCGACGGTGAAATCACGAAGTGCGGAGGGCCTGGATTTCATCGCGCCCCCGAGCCGGCGTGCAGCCGGATGTGCTCGAGTGTGCGCACCAGGCGCGGCGCCGCAACCATGAGCTCGCGCCCATGCTCGCCGGCCAGCCGGTCAAGCACCTGGTTGCCCTTGCGCGTAATGCGCAGGATCGCTCGCCTGCGGTCGCTTGCGTCTTCCATCCGCGTCAGCAGTCCCTCACGCTCCGAACGGTCCACGAGTTCGACCGCGCTGTTGTGCTTCAGCCCCAGCCGCTCCGCGGCATAGGCAATCGTCACCGTCGCCGTGTCGGGCGCCCCTGCCACCTGCAGGAGCAACTGATGTTGTTGGGGATGCAGGCCGGTGGCCATCGCCGCCTGTTCGCTGAAGTGCAGGAATTGCCGCAATTCGAATCGGAATTCCGCCAGCGTTCTGATCAATAATCCGTTTTCGCGTGCGCTTGCGTGAACCGTCACATTTATATCGTGACACGATATAAATGGAATTGCAAGCGCTTGAGCTTTAGGAATCGCCGGAAAACGCGCGTTTGCCCGATTTGGCTCGCGGCAGATAGACTCTGGGAAACTCTTCTTGCCCTGAAGATGTTGACAGATCAACATTTCGAGCGCGCACGAAGCTTTGCCGCGCGTTCTTCATTGCACCGTTTTGATGCATGTTTTAAGGCCACGCAATCGCAGGACGATGGACTCACTTCATGAATCGTAGAGATTTTCTTGCTTCCGCGGGAATGCTGGCGGCAACCCGGTCGCTCAGCGCCTTGGTCCCGCAGGCCAGGCATGCCGGCGCGGCCAGCGCGGGAAAGGCTGACCACGCCCTGCGCATTGAGCCATGTTCGCTCGAGATCGCCTCTGGCGTGACAATCAGGACCGTCGCCTTCAATGGCCAGGTTCCCGGCCCGCTGCTGCGCCTGCGCGAAGGCGTGCCGGTGACAATCGACGTGACCAATGCCGCTGCCGATCCAGACATCACGCACTGGCATGGGCTCGCGATCGATTCGCTGAACGATGGTGCGATGGAAGAGGGCTCGCCCATGATCGCGCCCGGAACGACGCATCGGTACAGCTTTACGCCGAAGCCGGCGGGGACACGCTGGTATCACACGCACGCTTCTGCGTACGGCAATCTTTCCGCCGGGGCATACAGCGGCCAGTTTGGCTTTCTGCTGATTGAAGGTAATGGCGACCCCGGCCGCTACGACCAGGAAGTCAACCTTGCCATTCATCACTGGGAGCCGTCGTTCGTGCCCATGGTTGAAACCATGCGCGACGAGTCGGCCAACGCGCCGCAGACCAGCGGCTCCGACGTGGGGTACAAATACGCCACCGTCAACGCGCACATGCTGGGAGCGGGCGAGCCGATCCGCGTCAAGCAGGGCCAGCGCGTGCTGATGCGGCTGCTCAATGCGAGCGCCACCGAAAATGTAGTGCTGGCGCTCCCCGGACATAAATTCACGATCATCGCAATGGATGGCAATCCTGTCCCCAATCAAAAGAGCGTCGAAGTGCTGTCGCTCGCCGTTGCCGAGCGCGTCGACGCCGTGGTGGAAATGAATGCGCCCGGAGTGTGGGTCCTCGGGTCGACGCTCGAGAAGTCGCGCAAGATGGGGCTCGGCATCGTGGTCGAGTACGCCGGCCAGAAAGGCGCGCCGGTGTGGAAAGACCCGGCTCCATCCGAGTGGGACTACGCGCAGTTCGCAAATGCAACTCCCGCGCCGGCGCCGGATGAAACCATCGAGCTGACGTTCCGCGATATCGGCCCGCAGAAGGGATCGAAGTTCGATACATGGACAATCAACAACAAATCATGGCCTGAGATTGAGCCCATCATCGTCCATCCGGGCAAGCGTTACCGTCTCGTGCTCCAGAACGGCAGCGGCGACCAGCACCCAATTCATCTTCATCGTCATTCGTTCGAGCTGACCACGATCGGCGACCGCAAGATCAGCGGCGTGATGAAGGATGTGGTCAACGTGATGCCGCTCGACACCGTCGAAGTGGACTTCGTCGCCAGCAATCCCGGAGACACCCTGCTGCACTGCCACCAGCAGCTGCACATGGATTACGGGTTCATGCAATTGATCAAGTATGCGTAAGCGCGATGCGCAGCCCGGCTTGTTTCGCGTAATTTCGTTCGGGGATCTCAAAAGAGTGAAGGGTTTTCGGATCGCATTTCTCACGTTGGTGTTCGCGGCAGCATTGGCCGCGCTTCAGATTTCATTTCGCCCAATTCATGCCGCGCAGCAGAGCGCGGCCGCCGGCGCCGAGACATCGCCTCCCGCAAAGGCCGGCGCATCGCAGGAGTCAGGCGCGGATGAATACGCAAAGCATTGCGCTGTGTGTCATGGCGCAGGGCGCGAAGGCAACCTGCCCGGCTTTCCCCCGCTCGTCGGGATCAGCCACCGGATGACCAACGACCAGATCGCGCAGTTGATTCACGCGGGCAAGGGGCGCATGCCCGGATTTCCTTCGGTGCAGGGAAGCGAACTGGCGGAGATTCTGCATTACCTCGATTCAACCCCTGCACCCGCGGAATCAGGGAACGCCTCTGAACCTTCCGCGCCGGTCGCCGCGGGCGATGCGCTCTTTCACCAGAACTGCGCGTTCTGCCACGGTCGCGACGCGATGGGCGGCGAAACCGGCCCGGATCTGACGCAGTCGAAGATCGTCCTCTCCGACAAAACCGGCGAAAAGATCGCCGCCGTAGTGCGCGAGGGCCGGCCCGACAACAAGATGCCGCCGTTCAACTTTTCGAGCCAGGAAATGACGGGGCTCGTCGCATTCATTCGCGCGCGCGTGTCCGCCGCCGAAGCGCACAAGGGCGCGCGGAAGGGTGTCTCCGTCGAAGATTTGCAGACCGGCAACGCCGAAGCCGGCAAGGCATACTTTAATGGCGCCGGAGGCTGCTCGAAGTGCCACTCGCCCTCAGGTGATCTGGCCGGAATCGCGAGCCGCACCCAGGGACTGCAACTCGAAGAGCAGATGCTCTCGCCGCGCGGCGCAAAGAGCAGAGTTACGCTGACTGATCCATCGGGTGAGACGGTTTCGGGAACGCTCGCCTACCGCGATGAGTTCACCATCGCGCTGCGCGATGCGAGCGGCGTCTATCGCTCGTGGCAGGCAAGCAGTGTCAAGTTCACCGTAGACTCGCCCGTGGACGCGCACGCAGAGCAGTTCGAAAAGTACACCGACGACGACATCCACAACCTGATGGCTTACTTGCAGACGCTGAAGTAGCGGGGTTAGCGAAGCTGGCGGGTTAGCCGCCGTGGGGAATTCAGAATTGAAGATGGGAATGAAGGAAATTGCAGGATGGGTGGCTGCGGCGATGCTCGCGGCGGGCGCATGCGGCGCGGCGCCGGCGCAGGACCTGAGAGACGCGCAGCTGGTGCATCCCGCGCCTGACTCGTGGCCGCTTTATCACGGCGACTACTCGGGCGAGCGTCACGTACATCTCACGCAGATCACGCCGCAAAATGTTGGCTCGCTTTCGCTCGTATGGGCGTTTCAGACCGGCCAGACTGCCGAGATCAAGTCGTCGCCGCTGCTGGTGGACGGCATCCTCTATTTCACTGTTCCCGATAACATCTGGGCCGTCGATGCGCGTTCCGGCCACATGATCTGGCACTACAATCGCCCCTCCCAGGGCGAGCACATCGGCCATCGCGGCGTGGCCATGTACAAAGGCTGGCTCTACTTCACCACGCCCGACGCGCACCTCATCTCGCTCGACGCGCGCGACGGCAAGGTCCGCTGGGACAAGCTCATCGCCGACGTCAACAAGGGCTACTGGACCACCATGGCTCCGCTTGTCGTGAAGGGCCATGTCATCGTCGGCGTCTCCGGCGACATGGACAACCTGCCGGGCTATCTCCGCGCCTACGAACCCGAGACCGGCGAAACCCAATGGCAGTGGAACGTCACGCCGCCCGCGGACACTCCCAATGAGCCTACCGGCGGCATGACGTGGATGACCGGGACCTACGACCCGGAACTGAATCTCGTCTACTGGGGCACGGGCAATCCCACGCCTGTGCTAAATGGAACCACGCGTCCGGGCGTCAACCTCTACACATGCAGCATCGTGGCCATCAACCCGGACGACGGCACGCTCAAGTGGGGCTTCTCGGTTTCGCCGCACGACACGCATGACTGGGATGCCGTCGAGACGCCCGTTCTGGTCGACGCCGACTTCCACGGCAAGCCGCGCAAGATGCTGATGCAGGCATCGCGCAACGGCTATTTCTTTGTGCTCGACCGCACGAACGGCAAGAGCCTGCTCACGATTCCGTACGGCCCGGCGAACTGGTCGTTGGGAGTCGATAAAGAAGGGCACCCGATCCCTAACTCACAGAAGGATCCGGCGCCCGACGGGCGGCTCGTCGCTCCCGATGAGGGCGGCCTCACCAACTATCGCGCTCCGAGCTTCGATCCGAAGACAGGCCTCTTCATCGTCGACGCGCACCCGAGTTGGAGCATCTACTTCGCCAAGCCCGCCGACGGAACGTACGGATGGGCCGGCGCCGATTATGGCGTGTGGGGCAAGGGCGTGATCGAGGCCATCGATTATCAGACGGGGAAGCTGCGCTGGAGCCATGAAGTCGGTCCCGGCGGCTCAGGCGCGGGTGTCATGACGACCGACTCCGGCCTCACTTTCACCGGCGACAGCCACGGGAACATGCTCGTTCTCGACACCGCTACTGGGACGACACTGTGGCACGCAGGGTTAGGGGTCCCGATTCAGAGTTCACCCATCAGCTATGAGCTCGACGGGCGGCAGTACGTCGTGACCAGCAGCGGAGGGGTACTTTTCGCGTGGGCCTTGCCGGAAGGGGCCGGTCCGGGCGTCGGACGTTAGCGTAAGACGCGGTGCGCGAAATGCGAACGCTGGAGGCTTTCACGGCGTAGCACTCGTCCAATGAGCAGACGTCCGGTTCAAAAGTGTTCAAATATTCCCTGGAGGAGAACCCCGGCTTGAAGCGTCCCTCTCATTCATTGCCAACCGCCGCCGCAGCCCTGCTGGCTGCCGCCCTCGCTGCCACCACGATCGCCCAGGCTCCTGCGCCGCCGCAGACGCCCGCGCAACAACCACAGGCCGGAGCGCCCGGCGGGCAGCCGGGACGCTTTCCGCGCGAGTGGCCGAAGCCGACGAACCTGCAGGTGCTGCCGAAGACCCTGACCGGAAACCAGGTGCGCGAGATCATGGAGAAGTGGCAGGGCGACCTGGGCGTGCACTGCAATGCGTGCCACGCCGAAGATCCGAAGAACATCGGTCCCAACGGGCGGCCGCGGCTGAACTTTGCCGACGATTCCAAGCAGGAGAAGAAGACCGCGCGGCTGATGTTCAAGATGACCGAGAAGATCAACGACGACTACATCAGCATGGTCGACATGGACCACGACATGGATCACGACGGCGGGGCCAACGACGATCACGCCAGCCACAAGGTGACATGCGGAACCTGCCATCGCGGGCACCAGCATCCGGAGGCGTTCATTCCGCCGCCGGAGCATGAAGGGCCGAGGCCGCCGCAGGGAGCGCCCGGGATGCCTCCGCCTCCGCCGCCACCTCCGCAATAGTCGAGATCGCCAATCCGAAGTTCACCGTTGTTTGCTGCAGCCCAGGGAGATCCCCCTGGGCTGCTTTGTGTTCGCCTCCATGCAAGCCGGTGCGAATTTGTTAGAGTCACTTCCATGCGCTTCAACATGAAGAACGGCGGGCGGAGGATGCGTTTTTTGCCGCTGGTTGCGGCCACGTTTTTCATGGTGTCAGGCGGGCCTTATGCAATTGAGGACATCCTCGGCGGCGCGGGGTTCGCGCGCGCCGTCTGGATCCTGCTCCTGGTGCCGGTGGTGTGGAGCTTGCCGACCGCGCTGATGATCGGCGAACTTGCGAGCGCGATCCCGGCAGACGGCGGGTTCTACGTGTGGGTGCGGCGCGCGATGGGACCATTCTGGGGGTTCCAGGAGAGCTGGCTGTCGCTCGCGGCGAGCGTGTTTGACATGGCCATCTACCCGGCATTCGTAGTGGATTACCTTGGCCGCTTCAGCCCGGGGCTGACGGCCGGGTGGCGCGGCTACGCGTGGTCGTTGGCGGTCGTGGCGCTATGCTGCGCATGGAACCTGCGTGGCGCTCCTGCGGTTGGCGAGAGCTCGGTGTGGATGTCTGCCGCGCTACTGGCGCCGTTCGTCGTGATGGTAGGCCTCGGAGTATGGCTGGGGCTGACAACACATCCTGCCATCCAGTGGGGCGGCCCGGGAACAGGCGATGCGCTGTCGACCGCAATGCTGGTGGCGATGTGGAACTACATGGGCTGGGATAACGCATCGACGGTGGCCGCCGAAGTGGAGAATCCGCAGCGGACGTATCCGCGCGCAATGATGGCATCAACCGCGGTCGTGACGGTGAGCTACATTCTGCCCGTGGCGGCGGTGGCGCTGGCGGGCATCGGTGTGGCGAACTTTGCGACGGGCGACTGGACGACCGCTGCCGCAAAGATAGCCGGGCCTTGGCTCGGCTGGGCGGTTGCAGTGGGCGGCGTGATCACGGGCGTTGGAATGTTCAACGCCCTCGTGATGAGCTACTCGCGGCTGCCGATGGCGATGGCCGAAGACGGGATGCTCCCGCGCGTGCTGGCCCTGAGGAATGCGCGCGGTGTGCCGTGGGTGAGCGTGCTCCTCTGCGGCCTCGCGTGGGCGCTGGCGCTCAAGCTCCCATTCGAGCGCCTCATCACGATCGACATTGTGCTGTACGGTACCGCCTTGCTCCTCGAGTTCATCGCCCTCGTGGTGTTGCGCGTGCGGGAGCCGGAATTGCCCAGGCCGTTCAAAGCGGGAAATCTGGCGCTGGCGTGTGCCTTGGGCGTTGGGCCGACAGTGCTGATGGCATTTGCGCTCTACTGGTCGCGGGCCGAGCAGGTGAAGCTCGGAGGCGAAACGGTTTCCGCGCTGCTATTTTCTCTCGCGGTGGGGTTGCTCGGACTGGTGCTGTATTGGTTCACGGGCGCGCGCGGGCGAAAAGTAGTGGTGGCAGAAGCGGAATAGGAATCAGGCGTTCGACATCAGGAACGAGAAGCGGCGATGAATCCCTCGATTCACCGCCGCTTTGTCTTGCGCGCGAATGTTAAGCGGCCCGCAGTTATGCGACGCGGCCACGCGCGCCGCCGGCTGCGCCTGCGCCTGCCGGGGCTTCGAGGTTGACGCGGCTCGCGATGTCGGTAAGGACGGCATCGGCGTTTTCTTCCTCGCCCTCGATTGATTCGAGCAGCGCGGCGTCATCGTCGTGGCCGAGCAGTTCGGCCCAGCGGCGGAGCGTGCCGTAGACGGCGATCTCGTGATGCTCCACCTGCTGCGCGGAGCCAATAATGGCGATGTCGCGTATGCACGGGTCGGATGCGTCCTTGATCGTGTCCGTGGCTTCCGTGGCAAGGCCGCCAATGGCCTTGCAGGTTTCAGTGGCGGCTTCACCAGTGTGCTTGCGCAGGATGCTTTCGAGGGTGGAGACGTGCCCCTTTGTTTCGTCGAGATGGGCGCTGAACGCATCCTTGAGCTCGGGGTCAGACGAGCTCTCAATGATGTCGGGCAGCGACTTGGTGATCTTCTGCTCCATGTCGAGCGCTTTTTTCAGGTTGGCTATATAGAGGCTGCGAAGGTCTTCGATATGTGCGGAGAACAGTTTCATCTTCAAGACTCCTGGGGTCGGCCCTGTGGTGATAATCGTGCCCGGTGAACGAGTGCGGATGAGCCAAATTGGCGCCGCGGTGCCTTGATCAGCTAGGTTGATCAGCTAGTAGGAGAGGAGCAGGCCGGGAGTGGTTGCCCGCAGTGCAGAAAGGGCTGAGGGCCTGCGCGATGGACGCCGCGCCGACCCGTGCGCTTTGGAACCGGACAATTGAAAATAGGATCTCCCTCGCTCTCGCAGCGCCCGGCACTAGTAACGATTGGAGACCTGTTCAGGAATTCGCGCTAGCTGGCGGCCGCTTTCACCTTGGCTTCCGCGTGCTTTGAGGAGTTCTTCTTTGCCTTCGATTCCTCGAAGTTCTTATGCGCCTGGACAACCTGGTCGCGCGCATAGGCGGCGTCGTGCCAGCCCTTGATTTCGACGCGCTTGCCTTCGAGGTCCTTGTAAATGGAAAAGAAGTGCGTGATCTCCCTGAGGAGGTGCGGATAGATATCGGTGTAGTTCCACACGTTCGTATAGCGCGGGTTGTTCTTCCCGACAGCGAGAACCTTCTCGTCGAGCACACCCTGGTCGAGCATTTCGAGCAGGCCGATGGGCCTGACTTCGTGCACGCAGCCGGAAAAAGTTGGCGTGGTGACAAGAACAAGCACGTCGAGCGGATCGCCGTCGTCGCTGATCGTGGAAGGGATGAAGCCGTAGTCGCCGGGGTAGTGGACTGGGGAATGAAGATTGCGGTCCAGTTTGAAGACGTGCAGTTGCTTGTCGTATTCGAATTTGTTTGTGCCGTCCTTGGGGATTTCGATCACGGCGCGGAATACTTCCGGCGAGCGATCTCCAATGGGCAGCTCGAGATAGTTAATCATTCTTGCTCTCCTGAGGTTCAAGCCCGGCCGTGGACGACCTTTGGATGCGTCACCACGGTGACTTCGGGGCCTGGCGGGCTATTGCGTGTTGCACGGACCCGAATGTGGATCGGGCCGAAGAAGCGCGTCTGTCAGGGACCCGCCACGGCAGGACGCCCGCACAACTATAATCACGGATCATGAAGGCGCATGTCTATGTCACGCTAAAGACTTCGGTTCTGGATCCCCAGGGCCAGACGATTCATAACGCACTCAAGAAGATCGGTTTCGGTCAGGTGGACGGGGTCCGTCAGGGAAAGTATTTTGTGCTGTCGCTGGCCGAGGGGCTTGGAGCAGACGAAGCGCGGGGGCAGGTGGAGCGGATTGCGCGCGAAGTGCTGACGAATCCGGTGATTGAGGAATATACCTACACGATAGGGGCATAGGGACCAGGGGCTAGCGGGCAGTCGGTTTCGCCGCTCGGCCATCCATGCCCTTGACGGCGCAGCCCGTCGAATAAAATCAATCCATGTGCGGAATTGTGGGGTACGTAGGCAGGAAAGAGGTGGTCCCTGTCATTATCGAGGGACTGCGCCGGCTTGAATATCGCGGGTACGACTCGGCCGGAATTGCGATCGGCGGGCCCGACAGCGCACTTCTCGAGGTGTGCCGCGCGCCGGGAAAACTGCAAAAGCTTGAAGACGTGCTGCGCGAGAAGCCGCTGAAGGGGACGTTCGGCATCGGCCATACTCGGTGGGCGACGCACGGGCGGCCGACAGAAGAGAATGCGCATCCGCACCGCGACTGCACGGGGCGGATCGTGGTGGTCCATAACGGGATTGTCGAGAACTATCTCGATCTGAAACACGAGTTGATCGCCAAGGGGCACAAGTTCGTGACCGAGACGGACACGGAGATCATTGCCCACCTCATAGAACAGGTTCAGAAGGATGCGGAGGCGGCCGGAAAGCCGGTGAGCCTTGAAGCCGCCGTGCGCGCCGCGGTGAAGCATCTCACCGGTGCATTTGCGCTGGGCATCCTGTCGTCTGCCGAGCCGGACAAGATTATTGCCGCGCGGTCGGGGCCGCCGGTGGTGGTCGGGGTCGGCGAGGGCGAATGCTTCGTAGCCTCGGACGTGCCGGGGATTCTGCATCACACGCGGAACATGTATTTCCTCGCGGACGGGGACATGGCGATCCTGACTCCGGGCGGAGTGACGCTGACCAACTTCGAAGGGAAGCCGATCGAGCGGCAGCTGCAGCGCATCCAGTGGGACCCGATTCAGGCGGAAAAGGGCGGCTACAAGCACTTCATGCTGAAGGAGATCTGGGAGCAGCCGCGGGCGATTCGCGACACGACGCTGGGGCGCGTAAGCCTGGACTCGGGCAAGGTGTTCCTGGGCGAGATGGAGCTCACGGACGCGGAACTGTCGTCGGCAACGAGCATCAACATTGCGGCCTGCGGCACGAGCTGGCACTCGGCGCTCGCGGGCAAGTACATGATTGAGCGGCTGGCGCGCGTCCCGGTGGACGTGGACTACGCGAGCGAGTACCGCTACCGCAATCCGATTCCCGATCCGCATGCACTGGGCCTCCTGATTACGCAGTCGGGCGAGACGGCGGACACGCTGGCAGCGCAGCGCGAAATGAAGGCCATGGGATCGAAGACCGTCGCGATCTGCAATGTGGTTGGAGCCATGGTGGCGCGCGAGGCGCATGGTTCGGTGTACACGCACGCGGGACCAGAGATCGGCGTGGCATCGACCAAGGCGTTCACGTCGCAGCTGACGGCGCTGTTTCTGCTGGCGATGAAGGTTGGGCAGCTCCGCGGGCTGCTGAATAAAGAGCAGTCGGTGGAACTGATCGAGGAACTGGGCAGGATTCCGGCGAAGATCGAAGACGTGCTGAAGTCATCGTCGGAACAATGCGAGAAGCTGGCGAAGGAGTTCTGCAACGCGCGCGATTTTCTCTACCTCGGGCGTGGGATTCACTTCCCGATTGCGCTTGAAGGCGCGCTGAAGCTGAAGGAGATCTCCTACATTCACGCGGAGGGCTACCCTGCGGGCGAGATGAAGCACGGCCCGAATGCATTGATCGACGAGAACCTGCCGGTGGTCGTGCTGGCCACGCGGGACGAGCACGATCCCGCGTCGAAGCTGCGCTACGAGAAGACGCTGTCGAACATCCAGGAGGTCACGGCGCGGTCCGGCCGCGTGATCGCGATTGCGACCGAAGGCGACAAGTCGATCGCCGGGCTCGTCGAGCACGTCATACCCGTTCCACCGACGATCGAGCTGCTTTCGCCGCTGATCGAAATCGTGCCGCTGCAACTGCTGGCTTACGAAATTGCTGTCCGCCTCGGGTGCGACGTCGACCAGCCGAGAAACCTGGCGAAGAGCGTCACAGTGGAGTAGGTTCAGGGGCAACATGTCTTCGCCGCATCCACTGACGGCGCGGCAAAGCGTGCTGCTGCGGCGATGGATGATGCGCTCCTCAGTCCGTCTCGCAACAATTCTCTACCGCATTTTCATAGCGGCGATTTAGATATTCAGATTAGATGGGGGAGTAGCGCCGAATATACGACGCAAGTCTTTCAATTCACTCATGCATTTCAAAGCAGCAGGACGCCCGCATAATGGCGCGTCAATTGCTGCAATGATCGTCAACGTACCTGTTCCTCCACCTCTCAATCGGGTACGTCGACCAGGATCGCTTTGGCATGGTCTCCCGAGTGGCAGTTTCAGCCCGACGCCGCACCGGGAGTAACTCGAACCTTACGGTTCTCAGCATGCGGTTCGTCGCGCCTGCCACGCACGGCATGAGACAGGCAAGACACTCCGGATTTTCTGGTTCGGCGTGTCATCATCCCTGAAAGTTCGGCAGATGTAAACGCGAAAGGCAAGACCTTTCGAGCGAAGGGCATGCCCCTTTAGGCCCGCGCGAAGTTGCGCTCGGGTCATTCGGGGGATCCCTGTCCCAACCTTGAGGAGGCAAAATGACATTCCGCAGATTTGGCAAGGCATGTGTTGCGCTCGCGTTGTTTTCAATCATCGGGTTTCTAGCCTGCGTGAGTTGCCCGGATGCGGCTGCGCAGGGGATCATCTACGGCGGCATCACCGGCAGCGTGGTAGATCAGACGGGGGCTGTGATTCCCACCGCTACGGTGACGGCGACGAACGAAAGCACGGGCACAAGCAAGCAGGCGAAGGCAAACCCCGACGGATCGTACCTGATCACAAATGTGCCGATCGGATCCTACACGGTCACCATCAGCGCGGCGGGCTTTGCCGACGGCAAAGTGAACCACGTGCAGGTGGTGGCGGGCAACGCTACGCCTATGGGCAAAACCGCGCTGCAACTCGGCGCGGCGGCCTCGCAGTCGGTCGAGGTAGAGGCCGGCGCCGCGCAGGTGATGAATTCAGAATCGGCGCAGGGAGAACTCGTAGTCGACAGCGCTCAACTCCAGACCCTCCCCGTGAGCGGAGCATTGGATAACGTGACGCTGGTGGCGCCCGGTGTGGTGCAGACGCACATGGACAACTTCTCCAATACCAACGGCGTCAACTTCTCCGTCAACGGCGAACGGGGGCGGTCGAATAACTCGGAGATCGACGGCCAGTCCAACAACGACAACATGATCGCCGGCCCGAGTTTCTTCTTCTCCAACCAGGATGCGGTTGCGGAGCTGCAGGTCGTCACCAACGACTTTAGCGCCCAATATGGCCGCAACATGGGTTCCGTGGTGAATTACATCACCAAGAGCGGAACAAATTCTATCCATGGAACGGCGTTCGAATACTACACGGGATCTTTCCTGTCGTCGCTCCTGCAGACGCAGAAAGCTCCGCAGTACGGGTTCTGCTCCGCGGGCCAGACGGCGGGATGCACCGTGCCCGTCGTGCCGCGCTTTGTCGCCAACAACTGGGGCGGCACGCTGGGCGGCCCGATCATCAAGGACAAGCTGTTCGGGTTCGGCAGCACTTTTTGGGTGCACCAGTACCAGGCTGGAGCGGTCGATACATCGGCTGGAGCGGTATTGCCCGACGCCGCGGGACTGCAAACGCTTCAATCCGCGTTTCCCAACAATCCGGGGGTTGTGAACTACGCGAAGTACGGTCCCGCGTCGGTGAACCTGGGCAGCCCTGCATTCTTCGGAGCGCCCGCGATGGTGTCCGTAACCGACGGCAACACGACCGCGCAGATAGAAGTGGCCCAGTACAAGCGCAACATCAACGCGGCCATCTTCGATCAGGAACACCTGGGCCGGATCGACTACCAGATGACGCCCAGGGACCGGCTGTATGCGCGTTACAACTACCAGAACAACCCGTACAAGCCCGGCTTCTACGCGTTCTCGGCAGGGGAAATCGCGGCGGGCGCCTACACCGATGTCAACGGAATCTCCCACGAGACCGGCGGCGACTGGACCCATACATTCACGCCGGCGATGACCAACCAGTTGCGCTACGCATTCCAGCAGACGACTCTCGCCTTCGATGGAGGCGCCAATCCCAACTGCGCCATCAGCAGCTTCGGGCCGTGTTCGTCCACCGTCTCGATGGGCTCCTCGGGCGGCGTCACATTCGGCACGTTCGGGTTAGGGGCGAACTTCCCGCAGGGCCGCGTGATCAAGGTCAACCAGGTGCAGGACAATGCGAGTTGGACGCGCGGGCGGCACACCATGCAGTGGGGCGGCGAATACGACTACCAGAATTCCCCCGCCGCCGGTCTGCCCAACGGAAACGGCTCATTCAACTTCGCGCCAGGCGCCGCAGTGTATAACTCGGGACCTAACGCTGGCCAGGCGATCCCGCTGCGGTTCCCGGCAAGCGTGGCTCCCGGCCAGCAGGTCGCCTACACCAACGGGCTCACCAGCATGCTGGAAGGCGTGACGGAAGCCAGCCTCGCGAATGGAAATCCCACGGTCCCCTTCCGCGAGCCGGATTACGCACTTTATTTTCAGGACAACTGGAAGGCGCGTCCCAACCTGACCCTCAACCTCGGGTTGCGTTACGAGTTCTTCTCGCAGAGCGTGAATCTTCTGCACGAGGAGAGCGTGAAGCAGCAGACCGGGCAGCATCCGTTCTGGAGCACTTCGCTGCCGCTTTCCGCCACGACCTACCCGCACATCAATTCGGACTTCAAGAACATTGAGCCGCGGCTTGGCCTCGCGTACACGCCCGGCTTCGCAAGCAAAATGGTGATCCATGCCGGATTCGCCATCAACGTCGATCCGGCGTTCTACAACATCTTCCTGAACTCCGCGCAGAGTGCGCCCCTGGTCAATTCGGGCATATTCGGCTGCGACGGCGTCACCATCCAATGCCTCCCCGGCAACGGGTGGAACTTTGCCACCGTGCAGGCCGCCAACATTCAGTTCATTCCCACCGGCGGCGACCCGCGCGTCAATCCCACCGCGCGGGTTCCGGTCGCCTTCCGCAACCCGATGGCGGAGACCTATACGCTGGGTGTCCAGTACCAGGTGCTGCCGCAGGCAGTGGCCGAGGTGCGCTACGTGGGCAACCACACGTTCGGCCAGTTCCAGTCGCTCAATTCGAATCCCGACATCCTCGACGTGCAGACGTATTTTCCTGGCTACGGCTCCGGCACGACCATCTGCACGGACCCCACGGCCAACGGCTACACCCGCCCCAACTGCGACTACAACGCGGTGGACACGGTGGGCAACACCGCATTCTCCATCTACAACGGCCTCCAGACTTCGCTGACCCTGCGCAACTTCCATCACTGGACAGGCACGGCGAGCTACACGTTCAGCCGCGCCGTCGACAACGTCAGCGAGATCTTCTCAACGGGCGGCGGCGGCACGACCAACGCGTTCGCGCAGGATCCGCTGAACTCCAACCATGCCGAGCGCGGGGTCAGCGGCAACTCTTATCCAAACGTCTGGGGAATCCAGATGGACTACACGGAACCGTGGTTTTCGAACCAGAACAGCTGGATGGGCCGTCTGCTGGGCGGGTACTTCATGAACGCCTTCTACCAGTACAACGGCGGGCAGCCGTTCATCCCGTTCCAGAACGCGATCGCTCAATCGCCGTTCGTCAATCCTGCTGACCCGCTGGCCTCGACGAACTTCTGCGACTTTGGCTTTGCCCTGGCATTCACCGGGCCGGGCCTCAGCGCCTGCCGCCCGATCCTGGCCAACAAGTCAGCGCCGATCACGACCGTCGGAGTAAACACAGGCGGCGGCAGCTACGTCGACTACGTCACCGGAGCATCGGCGCCGCGGTCGTCGTTCCATTGGCTCTGGAACAACAAGTACGAGGCCCTCGCGCTTGGCAATCCTTTCCCGGGCGTGGGCCGAAACACCCTGCGCGGAAACAGCTTCAATAACCTTGACCTCACGGTCGGAAAACACATCAAGGTCACCGAGCGGGTAAACGTGCTGCTGCAAATGGCAGCTTTCAACGTGATGAACCGCGCCTACTACAGCACGCCCGACGCCAACCTGGAAGACTCGCTCTTCCCTACGTTTGGCGTGCCTGACAGCTTCATGCGCAATACGTTCACCGGAGGCAACTCAGGCAGCGCAGCAGCCGGTGGCGCGTTCTTCCAGGGCGCAGGCAACCGCAACGTCCAGCTCGGAGCGAAGGTCAGCTTCTGACGCGAAGCATGATTCGAACCGCAAGGGCGCCGCTCAACGGCGCCCTTTGCTTTGTTGGGGAGCACCGGTCGATTAACATCTCCCCAAAGGATTCTCACAACAATGAACCAGGACGAAATGATTGCCAAATGGGATGAGCACATCAGCTTTGAGTTTTCCTCGCGCGATGTCTCTTCGACGATTGAAACCATGGTTGAGGACGCCTACGTCAACCACGTTCCGGTGATGACCGGAGGCTACGGCCATGACGCCCTGCGCAGGTTTTATGGAGAGGACTTCATTCCTCTGATGCCGGCCGACACTTCGATCAAGCTTGTCTCCCGAACTCTCGGTCAGGATCAATTGGTCGATGAGATGATCTTTTCCTTTACCCATTCCGTAGAAATGCCCTGGATGCTCCCCGGCGTTCCTCCAACTCATCGCCACGTCGACATTCCCCTTGTCGTGGTTGTGGGCTTTCGCGAGGGCAAACTGGCGCATGAACACATCTACTGGGATCAGGCGTCCGTGCTCAAGCAAATTGGCCTGCTTACCGACACATCGCTGCCGGTGTTCGGAGCGGAGACGGCGCAGAAACTCCTGGACCCGTCGAAGTTCTGACCTGCGCCTGCGATTTAGACATGAATTTTGTTCCCGCTTTGTATACTGGCGGAACGCGATGATCGTGTGCCGGGGTGAGATTGCCGGCGGTTGAAGATCCCCGCATCGTGGAATCGCAAATCGACAGGAGACACGTGGCCAGACAGGAACAAATCGACTCACCGCCCGCCACCTTTCCCAGCGAACGAATCCGCTCGGTCTTTCCTTCGCTTCACGAGGAGCCTCGGCTCATCTTCTTCGATAACGGAGCCGGCGCACAGGTTCCCCAGGGCGTGATCGACGCCATCCATAATCATCTTTTGCACTGCAACGTGCAGCGCGGCGGACGCTACAACCGGAGCGTTGAAGTCGACGCGACCATCGCCCGCGCGCGAGAGAGCATCGCCGCGCTGATCAATGCGCGCGCCGCCGACGAGATCGCCTTCGGGATGAACGCAACGTCGTTCCTGCGCCTGCTCAGCCTGGCGATCGGGCGCACACTTCAAACTCGTAACGAAATCGTCGTCACGGACCTCGATCATGAAGCCAACATCGCCACCTGGCTGCAGCTTGAGCGCGAAGGGGCGCGGATTGTCTGGTGGAAGATGCGTGAAGATCACAACCTTCACGTCGAGGACCTCGAGCCGCTGCTCAATTCAAAGACTCGTCTCGTTGCCTGTACTGTCGCCTCGCACGCGCTCGGCTCCATTGTTGACGTCGCCGCCGTCTCCAGGCTTGCGCACTCCGTCGGCGCCGAGGTCGCTCTCGATTGCGTCCACTACGCTCCCCACTCGCTGGTCGACGTGCAGGCATTCGATTGCGATTACCTGGTCTGTTCCGGTTACAAGATATTCGGACCACACATGGGATTCCTGTGGGGCCGGTTCGAGCTTCTGATGAAACTCCCCACCTTCCGCGAGGACTTCATCCCCGACGCTCCACCGGGCAAGATTGAAGCCGGCACGTTTATCTTCGAGAACGTTGCGGGCATGTCAGCCGCCGTCAATTACCTCGAGGCTCTTGGCGCGAACTTCGACGGCGAAGACGAAAGCGCAACCCCCGCATCGCGGCGAGCCGCCGTCACCCGCGCCATGAGCGCGATCCGCGAATACGAAGCCGCGCTTTCCTGCGAGATGATCGAAACCCTGCGGTCTGCAGGCGCCATGATCTACGGTATTGACGATCCGGCTCGCCTCGCCGAACGCGTTCCCACTTTCTGTTTCCGGCTTCCAGACGTCTCGCCCGCCGTTGTTACGGAGACCATGTCCGAGCGCGGCATCGGCATTCGAGATGGCCACATGTACGCCCCGAGATTGATGAACCGCCTCGGCGTCGGCCTCGACTCCGGCGTCAACCGCGCATCGCTTGTCCACTACAACACGGTTGAGGAGATTGGCGAGTTCGGAAAGGTACTTCGTGACCTGGTTCGCGGCCGGTAGCCGGGCCGCCGCTCCAACAGCGTCGATGGCCTCCAGCGCTGCCCACTCGCCCGCGGGTCCCTCCGAGCTCAAGCGCGCGCTCACGCAGCGCCAGCTCACCATGATGGCCCTTGGAGGCGCCATTGGAGTTGGCCTCTTTCTCGGCAGTTCCGTCACCATCAGGCTTGCCGGGCCGGGTGTCATTCTCTCTTATTTATTCGGCGCGCTCATCGCGCTCGTCGTCGCCTATTCCATCGCGGAAATGGCGGTCACACATCCTGTTGCCGGCTCATTCGGCGTCTATGCGCAGACTTACCTGAATGAGTGGTCGGGCTTCGCAGTTCGGGTTACCTACGCATTCGTTCAAATCCTGGCCATTGGCGCGGAGGTAACAGCTGTTGCCATCTACTTCTCCGTCTGGTTTCCGGCCGCGCCGCAATGGGTTTGGGTGGTTGGTGTCTCAGCCGTCCTGGTCGCTGTCAATTCCATGCGAGTGGGCAGATTCGGCGAAGTCGAGTACTGGTTCGCCATCATCAAGGTGATCGCCATCGTGGCCTTCATTCTCGTAGGCCTCGGCCTGATCTCCGGCATTGGGCAGGCGCGAGCGATCGGATTTTCGAACCTCATCTCCCATGGAGGCCTGCTCCCCAACGGCATGAAGGGCGTCTGGCTCGCCATGAGCCTCGCGCTCACCAGTTACATGGGCGTGGAAATCATCGGCATCACCGCGGGAGAAGCGGTCGAGCCCGAAAGAACCATTCCTCGCGCCATACGCAGCGTCACCGTTCGGCTCATCCTGTTCTATGTTCTCTCTGTCACCGTGATGCTCTCGATGACTCCCTGGGACACGATGGGCAGCGGAATCACCGGCAGCCCGTTTGTGCTTGCCTTCGCGAAGGCCGGCGTTCCCTATGCTGCCGGCATCATGAACCTGGTCGTCATCACCGCGGCTCTTTCCAGCGCGAACACGAATCTCTACCTGACCTCCCGAATCCTGTTTTCGCTGGCGCGCGATGGTAGTGTCCCCGGCCTGATCGGGAGGCTCGGCAGCAACGGCGTGCCCTATGCTGCATTGATGGTGTCCACCACCGGAATGGCCGCGGCCATTCTGCTCGCCATCTTCGCCCCCGGACGGGCATTCCTCCTGCTCTACGGCGTCGCCGTCGCCGGAATGTTTTTCGTCTGGGCCATTATCCTGGTCGCTCACCTGTCGTTTCGCCGCACAGTCGGCCGGCTTCACATTGCGCAACTCCCGGTCCGACTCCTGTTTGCGCCCTTCTCTGGAATCGCGGCTCTGATCGCCCTCGCATGTATCGCCGTCGGCACATTTTTCGTCGAGGGCCTGAGATACTCCGTTCCGAGTTTCCTTGCGTTCCTGGTGGTGATCACCGCCCGCAACTGGATGTTGAGGCGAGGGAAAACACGGACCGCGTGACCGAGACTCCCGACGGCGGGCGCTAGGCCCCTCAAAAGCTGTCAACCCCCCTTCGCAGTGGAAAAACGTCGTCGACTTGTCCGCAAACCGAAGACAGTAAATAAATTACCTTGTGGAAAACTAAATTAGTGAAAACGGTTACAAGTTGGCCGATTCACTCGCGCCAGTCGCTATTCTTGTATTAGGGCAAAAAACAGCGTAGCTGTGTCCTCGCGCTTTTGCTTTTCTGTCTGTCATTCTCGTGGGGAGTCTGTTGAGCGAAATCGAAGGATCTGTCCCTGAAAATTCGGCGATCTCAAACATTGCCGCTTGTCCCGAACGATGTTGCAAATAAATGACTTATCTCAACGGCGCCTTGACTTGTCCCACAAATTGGAACAAATTCGGCGTGAACTCGCGCGCTTAGCGCGCCTCTAGCGGCACTTAAGTGCACCAGCTCTGAATTTGCCCCAGGGTTCAGAGAAGTCCTCGCTGAGAGTTGCGAAGAGGCTCCCCACCTTCGGCGGCCTGGATTACGTACGTTGCAACACGCCGCCCGCTCCCCTCGCGCGAAGGCCCGCAACCGGGTGCGCATTTCAGGGCCGGCCGGCCC